>CXWL01003153.1_pt1 | contig 72603 bp, 67 predicted proteins | sample 590931 | NCBI WGS metagenome assembly CXWL01 (sample SAMEA3498368, study PRJEB10139) | groundwater metagenome | biome: water well; material: biofilm material | place: Germany | collected 2015-04-27
TCGCCAAACTCCCTGCACCCTACACACAGGGAATCACAATTCGCCAATTTCGCAACACTCCCCTCAAGGGGAGGGGGTGGCGCGTCATTTCCTGCGCATGTGCAGAATGCAAAAAACTCTGGGCTGCCAGCATGTCGCGCGAAAGAAGCCGGGACCCAGTCAAAGCGCAAGCCTCTTTTCCCCCGGCGCCGCCCGTGCCAATGAACCCTCATGACGGTTGAGTCGCCCACCGGCGCCGCGGCGGCGTCGCCGCCAATTCGGACCCCAGCGCCGAAGCACATCGTCGATGTGCTGATCGAGGAACGTGCGCCCAAGCTTTCGGGCGGGCCGCTTTGGCCGTTTGCGCGCCCGCCTTTGCTGTCGTTGTTGAACTACGACAAGGCCGTGCGCATGGCAGACGCCATCGCATCCATGGGCGGCCACGAAGCGCTGGAATACATCGCCAATCTGCTCAGCGTGCGGCTCGACATGACCGGCGCCGAGCGCATCCCCGCTTCGGGCGCGTTCGTCCTGCTGGCCAACCACCCCACCGGCATCACCGACGGCATCGCCGTCTATGACGCGCTAAAACGCGCCCGGCCCGACGTGGCGATCTACGCCAATTCGGATGCGCAGCGCGTGTGCCCTCGCTTCGACGAAGCTTTGATTCCCGTCGAGTGGGTGCAGGCCAAGCGCACGCGTGAACGCACACGGGTGACGTTGAAAATGACGGAGCAAGCGTTCGCGGACAATAGACCGCTGATAGTATTCCCCGCCGGGCGCCTGGGGCGCGTGCGCGATGGCCTGCTCACCGATCCTGAGTGGATGCCAACCGCGGTGAGCTTAGCGCGCAAGTACGAATTGCCGATCCTGCCCTGCCACGTGGCGGGGCCGTACGCGTTCTGGTTCCACACCTTCAGCCGTTTTTCCGCCGAGCTACGCGATATCACCCTGTTCCACGAACTCCTGAACAAGCAAGGCAAGACTTATCAGCTCACCTTCGGGCCGCTGATTCCGCCGGAACATGCCGCCGGCGACGCCACCAGCGTAACGCGGCGCATCAAGCACTACGTGGAGCGCGTGCTGGCGCATGCGCCCGATACGCCTTTTGATCCGCAAGGGCCTGAATGCGCCTGGCGCGATCCGCCAAAGCCAGCCTAGCGCTCAGGGTCGCCAGCATGCCAAGCCGGCTTATAAATATGGTTCTTGAAGCTGGCGTCAAAATATGGCACCCTGTTTCCATGGGTGAAATGAAGAAGATTACCGTGGAGGTGCCGACCGACACGCTTGAGATCGCGATTCGTCCGGGCGACAGCTTGGCCGACACCGTGCGCGAAGCGCTGCGCGATTTGGCGCACAAGCGCGCCTGCGCGCGAATTCTCGCTATGCGCGGCAAGCTCGATCTGGGTCTGGATTTGGAGGAACTGCGCAAGGACAAAGACGAGGAATGATCGCGTGCGACACGAGTTCGTTTGCGGCGCTCCTCGGGGGCGCCAGTGGCGCGGATGTCGATCACTTGGCGGCGGCACTAAGGGATGGGACCCTGGCGCTACCTCCCGCCGCACTTGCCGAAATCCTATCTAACCCCGGAACGCACGCAGCCGCTAGAACGCTGATCCATGGCGTGTGTGTCTTGGATATCTTGCCCAGCTACTGGATCAGGGTGGCGGAATCTCGGTCGAAGCTCATTCAAAAGCGCCTGAAAGCGCGCTTCGCGGACGCGCTGATCGCGCAGAGCTGCATTGACGCCGACGTAGCGCTGATCACGCGCGACAGCGACTTCCGCCACTTCGCAACCCATTGTGGGCTGAAGCTCGCCTAAACCTTCCGCTCGACCATCGCCTTCTTGATTTCGGCGATGGCTTGGGCGGGGTTGAGGCCTTTTGGGCAAACCTGCGCGCAATTCATGATGGTGTGGCAGCGATAGAGCTTGAACGGATCGTCGAGCGCATCAAGGCGTTCGCCCTGGTGCTCGTCGCGGCTGTCGGCGATCCAGCGTTGCGCTTGCAACAACGCCGCCGGCCCCATGAAGCGATCCGAATTCCACCAATAGGACGGGCACGATGTCGAGCAGCAGGCGCACAGAATGCACTCGTAGAGGCCGTCGAGCTTGGCGCGCTCGCCCGGGCTTTGCAGGCGCTCGGCGTCAGGCGCGGGCGTCTCGGTTTGCAGATAGGGTTTGATGGCGGCGTATTGAGCGACGAAATTGGTGAGGTCGGGCACCAAATCCTTCAAGACCGGTTGGTGCGGCAGCGGCGCTATCGTGATCGGCCCGTCGGGCGCCTCGTCGATGCCCTTGGTGCACGCGAGCGTGTTGCGCCCGGCGACATTCATGGCGCACGAGCCGCACACGCCTTCGCGGCAGGATCGGCGAAACGTTAGGGTCGAGTCGGTCTCGCTCTTGATGGCGATCAGCGCATCCAGCACCATCGGGCCACACTTTTCGAGATCAACGCTGTAGGTATCCCAACGCGGATTCTCGCCCGACTCGGGATCGTAACGGTAAATCCTGAACTGGCGCACGCGCCCGGCGCCTTTCGGCGCGGCGTGGCGTTTGCCGGTTTTGACCTTGGAATTTTGCGGCAGGGTAAGTTCGACCATGGCGGGCGAAACTGGCGGGGGTCGCCGCGTCCGTCAAGCGTTCTCGGAAGCGACCGCGCCGCGCCCATACCAATCGACGCGGCGCGTTGCGATCATAGTGGCCGCAAGTACGATGAACCCCACCGCCGAGCCCGCGAACAGGGCGAAATCTTCCAGCGTCATCAGCACATACATAGCGCCGTACAAGCCTGCGAGGCCGAGAAGCGCGCGCATGCCAATTGCTCCGGAATTGAATGAAGCTCCCGCATAAAAGCCCAGCAGAGCCACGGTCGCCGTCGCCGCCACAAGAAAAGCAGGCGTGAAGCCGACAAATTCCGTCATCGAAAGCAGCAGCAGATAAAATACGCATTGCGCCAAGCCGACCAAGACGTACTGCGCCGGGTGCGCTTTTCTGCCGCTGACAGCTTCGAAGATCAACGTCGCCAAAAACACAATGCCGATGAACATGATGCCGTAGCGCACCGCGCGCGCCACGCCAGTATAGATATCGTCGGAAGCGACGAAACTGACCGCCATATCGCGCTCAGCGGCAAGACCCAGATTGAAGGTGTTGAGGTCTGCGGCCTTTTCCACGCCGCGCGCCACAAACGGAACCCGCCAAGAGACAACAAAACCCTCGTTGCTAGGGGTCAGGGCTTCGGTGGATTGGAAGTACCCTTCCGCGCGGGTGTCGCTGCGATCGCCGCGGATCGTAGCCGTGGTGTCTTGCGCGAACGCGGCGATGGCGAAGCGCTGCGCGCCCGTCATTTCAAGCCGCGTCTCGACGGTAAAATCCGCCGGTGCGGCGCTGAAGGGTGCGGGCGCCGCGAACGCCTGCAGGTTCGGCGGCATCGGATAATTTACCGCCGAGCTCACCCCCGGGCGCGCATAGACCGGCCCCGGCGCGGCAAGGCTCAGATCGGAAATTGGCTCCAAAGTTGCGGTTGAGCCGTCCGGAAAGCGCAATTGCGCAGCGTTGCGGATGGCGCGGCTATCGCTCACGAACATGACAATACGCGCGCCGCGCCAATCGAAGCGGTAGGCGGGATCGACGCCCGCAAGCGCTGCGGCGGGGCGGAAGTTGGCGTCGAACTCGGTGGTTGAGGAATAGGTCGCCGCGCGATAGATTCCTAACCTGCGATCTTGCACTTCAAGGGTGGCGTCCGCAGCGCCAGTCTCGGCAAATACGACAAACGTGCCGCGCTCGGTGCGGCGCTGGGTGCGGCCTTGCTCGTCAGTGGTTTCCACCGCGTGCTGGTATGGCACTAGCAACATCGGCCCGCCCACCACTTGGGGACCGCCCGCCTTGGCGCCGATTTCGTTGGTCACCTGACCCGCGCGCACCTGCCGCTCGGCGACAAGCCCGCCCACCAACAGCAACGGCACGCCCATCACCAACACCAGCAAACAGACAAGCAACAGCTTTAGGCCCAATGATCCGCGCGGGATCAGGCCTGAAATAGGATTGGTCGCCACCGAAGCTCCCTCCCCGCGCGCCGTGGGTTTGCGCGCGGCAAACCTTGATCGCCTGCGATCAAGGCGAGATATCGACCGCGACGGCATTTTCTGGCGGCGCCCACACGTTTTCCGGCGGCGGCGGCGCAGGCTCGGCGCTCCAGGCGACGACGAACGCTGCGGCCCCCGCAAGCGCGCATCCCATTGAAAACAATAGCACCGTCCAATCGTATGAAGCGCCCGGTCCAGTTGGACTCGCCGCGCCTGCACGCGCCACAGCGGCCTGCCGGCGCGCTTCGATCAGCCCATAGCCAAACAAAAACACGAACGGCAACCCAAACCCCCAAGGTGCCGCCGCCGGCATCCAAGACCGCACGAACAGCCCCAGAGAGCCTACAAAAAGCCCACCCAAGATCAGGAATTCGACCAGGGATTGGCCGCGGTCGCCGAGCGACGTTCGCAAACGCCGTCGCCGAGCCCCCATTTCGTCAAACATTGCGGAGAAAAAAGCGCCCATATGTGCACCGAGATAACCGAACCGGCGGATACAGCAAGCTAGCTCAGACGGCTCGATTTCATCGCGCAGTGATATTAGATTCCCGCGCGGAGGCGCACCTATGAAGTTCAATCTTAGAGCCATCGGCATTTGCTTTGGGGCCCTGCTTGGCGTGCTGGTGGTCGCGGTCGGGTTGTTCCTGGTCTTTTTTCCGAAAGACATCGCCGCGCGAGAAGCTGAACGGCGCATCGAAGCCGCGACCGGACGCGATCTGGTCTTGGGCGGCGAGGTCAATGTCTCATTCTGGCCGGTCCTGGGGTTTTCCGTAGAGCAAGCCTCGCTTTCAAACCCCGAGGGCTTTTCGGCCGAATCGCCCTTCATCACCGCCGACCGCATTGTCTTCGCCGTCGCGGTGATGCCGCTGCTGGCGGGTCACGTGGAAGTCAGGCAGCTGATCTTTGAGGGTGCAGAGCTTCGCCTTCAAGCCAAGGCAGACGGCGCAGCCAATTGGGCCTTCCCAACTGAGACGAGCGCGCCCGAGCAACAAACAACGCTTGAAGATCTGCGTCTCGACGACGTGCGCATGATTGATGGACGCATTTCTTTCCAAGGCGCCGACGGGGCCGCACCGATGCTGCTGGAAGATGTCGATGCGAGCCTTGCGCTTGAATCGCTCGACGCGCCCGCGCAGCTTGAGGCAGCGTTCGATTATCGCGGCGAGCGGCTCAATGTCGGCGGTGAGATTGGATCGCCTCGCGCCGTGCTGGAGAAAGGCGAAACGCCGCTGACGGCAAACGTGCGCTCCGATCCGATGAACGCCAACCTCGATGGCGTCTTCAACGCAGCCACTGGCGGGCTGTCCGGGCGGCTTGAGGCCAACGGCGCCAGCGTGCGCCAATTGCTGGCTTGGTTCGGTTCGCCCATGGGCGATGGCGGCGGTTTCGGCGCGTTCCGGCTCTCGGCGCAAATGGCGCATGCGGGCGAAGAAACTGCCTTGACCGACGCCGCCATCCGCCTTGATGACATCGACGCGCGCGGCAATCTTACCCTGATCAACCAGGAAAGCGGTCGCTTGCGCGTGGCCGGCGCGCTCAGCTCGGCCAATGTCGATCTCAACACCTACCTTCCCGCCCCCACGCAAGGCGCGCAAGCCGGCGTCGAAGTTGATACCGCCTGGAGCGCCGCGCCGCTCGACCTCAGCGGGTTGCGCGCGCTCGACGCCAATCTCAATCTCACGCTGGGAGCGCTGAAATTCCAACGCATGTCTTTTGCGGATGTGGCGCTCAATCTGCGCATAGCGGGCGGTGCGGCAGACGCGCGGCTCTCACGCATTTCGCTTTACGAAGGCGGCGGCACGGCGCGGCTCATTGCCGATGGCTCGGGCGCCAACGCACGCGTGGCCGTCGAGATCGACGCGCAAAACATTGAGGCCGAGACCCTGCTGCGCGACGCGATCGGTTTTGACCGCATCGCCGGACGCGGACGCCTTACCGCTTCGCTGGTCGGCCAAGGTGCGTCGCAAGCCGCCATCATGCGCAGCTTGAACGGCAACGCGTCCTTCAACTTCAATGACGGCCAATGGAAGGGCGTCAACCTCGCGCAAGTGGCGCGCACGGTGCAATCGGCGTTGACTGGGGCCGCAGCGGGCGAAGGCGGCTCAACCGACTTTGCCGAACTGGCGGCGAATTTCGCAGTCTCGAACGGCGCAATGGCGACGGACAATCTGCGCATGCTCAGCCCCTTCGTACGCTTGGAGGGGCGCGGAATTGTCGATATTGGCGGCCAATCGATCGACATGCGCATCACGCCGCGCGCGGTGAACTCAGCGCAGGGCCAAGGCGGTGATGTGAGCGTTGCCGGCCTTGGCATACCGTTTCGCATTTCGGGGCCGTGGTCGCGCGTCAGCTATCGGCCCGCGCTCGAAGACGTCGTGCAAAGCCAGGTGCGCGACATTCTCGGAAGGCAAGCGCCCGGCAGCCCACTCGGCGCGTTGGGCGACGCGCTCTTCGGCCGAACACCGGCTGAACCAGCAGCTGCGACACCGCCGGCAGAAGGTGCGCCCGCTACGCCCGGCGGCGAAGCGACGCCAGCAACACCGCCCGCCGAAGAGGAGCGCCCGCGCAATCCGCTGGAGGAAATTCTGCGCCGCGCCACGCAGCCGCGCGAAAAGGAAACGCCGCCGCCAGCACCTGGGCCCTAAGCCTCACCCATTCCGGTGGTGTTTGACACTGGACGGAACTTGCCCTGGTCCGCTTACTGCTTCTTCTGCCGCTCGCTGAAATACACCGCGATTTTGTTGCCCTCGAGATCGCGAAAATAGGCAAACTCGCCGAAGGCGCCGCGCGGGCCGGGCTTGCCTTCGCAAGTCGCGCCGAGCGCAAGCGCCTTCTCGTGGACGCTGGCGACTTGCTCCTTGCTGTCAACACTGATCGCCAACATGCCGCCATTGGAGACGGTCGCGGGCTCATCGTTGAAGGGCCGCGTGACCATGAGCATCGCGCCCGAGCCGAGCCGGTACATAAGCCCGTGCGGTGTCGGGAACAGGCGCTTGCCGCCCAGCTCGGCAGTGAGCGCATCGTAAAACCCGCAGGCGCGCTCGAAATCGTTGGCGCCGAGACAGACGTAGCCGATTGCGGACATGGGTGAATTCTCCTTCTGGTGAAACATAGCCTTCTCCCCTCAAGGGGACCGTTTGTCGCCCAGAATACGCTAAGCGAAACTCACGATCCGTCGGCAAGGTCCTCAAGAGTCGCCACGCAAAGGTGCTATCATTGACCCGTTGGACTTCAATTTCCGTTCCGAAAAACTCCATGGCACGCACAGGCCGGACGGCGCGCAGTCGCACTCTATCGCGATCAAGCTCAACGCCATTGGAATCCAGCAGCGTCGCCACAATCGTATTGCCGGAAGCGTCGTAAGTGAAAACCACGTCCAAGTGCGCAATAGAGACTTCGGTTGCGTCGATGCTAGTGTAGCCCACGTTGACATTAACCGGCGGGTCGTCTCCATGCAGACGCTGCGTTCGCACGACGTTCGTCCCTTCGATCCAAAACCCGGTCCGCAATTCGTCAAATCTTCCATCCGCCTGCAAATCTACGAGGCACGAGGGTCCGTCAATTCTGCCGTCCGGAGCAAAAATATTGGCTGAAACGTATGTATATTGGAGTGCGCACCCCACGATTTCACCAGATTGCTCGCGTCCTAGCACATAGAGAAGAGTGCCCGCTGGAACGAAGTGGCGGCGGTAAAAAATATCAAGATCGGATTGTCCGCGAGATTCGTGGCTAACGGCCTCGTTCAAAATGACAGCACGAGAGAGAGAAATTCTTGCTCGGAGCAATTCGCTTGATTGTCCAACGCGGATTTCGGCGTGACCGACCTCGGTGCTCATTTGGACCCAGGGATGGAAGTCCGCCGTTGGGGCCGCGCCACCAATACCCAACAACATCACGCCAACAACCGTCGCGCAGATCAGTGGACGGGGCCCACAAGCGCGCCAAATCATCAATACACCCGCTTTTTCGGCGGGATGTATTCGACTTCGTTGGTCATGGTGTTGGTGTGCACCGGGCGATAGTCGATGCGGGCAGCGCCTGTTTCCGCATCGAGCCACGCGAGTGTGTGCTTCATCCAATTTACATCGTCGCGATCGGGGAAATCTTCGCGGGCGTGGGCGCCGCGGCTTTCGGTGCGGTTGGCGCCGCCTGTCACGGTGACGATTGCTTGAGCGATCAGATTGTCGAACTCCAAGGTCTCGACGAGGTCGCTGTTCCAGATCATCGAACGGTCGGTGACGCGGATATCCTTCACGCCCGCCCACACCTCGGCCATGCGCGCTACGCCTTCGGCCAACACCGGGCCGGTGCGATACACCGCGCAGGTCTCTTGCATGCCGCGTTGCATCTTGTCGCGCAGCGCTGCGGTTGGCGTTGCGCCGCTTGCGTTGCGGAATTTGTCGAAGCGCGCGAGGTGCGCGTCGCCGGCATCTTTCGGCAAGGATGGTTGCGAGGCGTTGGCCTTTAAGCGCTCGCCGCACCGCAAGCCAACGGCGCGCCCGAACACCACAAGATCGATCAACGAATTCGAGCCCAGCCGATTGGCGCCGTGCACCGAGACGCATGCCGCTTCGCCCACCGCCATCAAGCCGGGCACCACGCAATCAGGGTCGCCGTTCGCCTTGGTGAGCACCTCGCCGTGATAATTCGTGGGGATGCCGCCCATATTGTAGTGCACCGTTGGCAGAACCGGGATCGGCTGGCGCGTAACATCAACGCCGGCGAAAATCTTGGCGCTCTCGGAGATGCCCGGCAGGCGCTCATGCAACAGCTTCGGGTCGAGATGATCGAGGTGCAGGAAGATGTGGTCTTTGCCGGGGCCAACGCCGCGGCCCTCACGGATCTCCAGGGTCATCGCCCGCGAGACCATGTCGCGCGGCGCGAGATCCTTCACCGTGGGCGCGTAGCGCTCCATGAAGCGCTCGCCGTTCGAATTGGTGAGATAGCCGCCCTCGCCGCGCGCGCCTTCGGTGATCAGGCAGCCGGCGGGGAAGATGCCGGTGGGGTGAAATTGGACGAATTCCATGTCCTGCAGCGGCAGGCCGGCGCGCAGCACCATCGCGTTGCCATCACCGGTGCAGGTGTGCGCGCTGGTGCAGGAAAGATAGGCGCGCCCGTAGCCGCCGGTGGCGAGCACCACCTTCTGCGCGCGGAAGCGATGCAGCGTGCCATCCTCAAGCTTCCAGGCGGTGACGCCTCGGCAAGCGCCGTTGTCCATGATCAAATCAAGCGCGATGTACTCGATGAAAAAATCCACCGCGTGCCGTAGCGATTGTCCGTACATCGTGTGCAGCATGGCGTGGCCGGTACGGTCAGCCGCGGCGCACGTACGTTGCACCGGCGCTTCGCCATAATTGCGGGTCATGCCGCCGAAGGCGCGTTGATAGATCTTGCCTTCCTCGGTACGCGAGAACGGCACGCCCCAATGCTCAAGCTCGTACACCGCCGCTGGGGCGTTGCGGGTGAGGTATTCGATCGCATCCTGATCGCCCAGCCAGTCCGACCCTTTCACGGTGTCGAACATGTGCCACTGCCATTGGTCCTCGCCCATATTCCCCAGCGCTGCCGAAATGCCGCCCTGCGCCGCCACGGTATGCGAGCGTGTGGGAAACACCTTGGAAATACACGCCGTCTTCAGCCCCGCCTGCGCGCAGCCAAGCGCGGCGCGCAAGCCAGAGCCGCCCGCGCCGACAACCACGACATCAAAGGTGTGATCAACCCAATTATAGGACGCCAACGCTTCAAGCTCCAAAATTCACGAGCAACACCGCAAAGATCGCGCCGGCGCCGAGCGCGAGCGGAACCAAAGTGTTGAGCAGCAACAGCACGATCTTGGCGACGGGCTTGTGGATGTAATCCTCCACGATCGCCTGCATGCCAAGGCGCATATGGTAGAGCGAGACCACGATCAGCAAGATAACGCCCACGGCATTGAGCGGATCGGTGATGAAATCGATGGCGGCGCGATAGCTCGGCTCGGGCATCGATAGCGCCGCGCTCAGCACGAACCAGGTGGCGAGGAACATAAGCGCGATGGCCGAAACGCGCTGACCGATGAAGTGCCCCGTGCCCTCGCCGCTGGCGCCATGATGGCGCACCCGCCCCAAGGCCGAGCGCATGCCCTGTCCGCTCATCGCCAGCCTCCGAAACTCAGCAACAGCCAAAGGCCAAGCGGCGCGACGATCGCAAAAAGGATGGCGAACCAGGCGCTGGCCTCGGCGTCACTCGGCTTCATGCCAGCGCCGGTGTCGAACACCAGATGACGAACGCCGTTGGCGAGGTGAAACGCGAACGCCGCGACAATCAGGTAGAGCGCGACCTGCCCGAGTGGCGCGATGAGCAATACGCCCAGCGGCGCATAGGCTTCCGGTCCCGCCGCCACCGCCATCAGCCACACCGAAAACCCAATCGCCGCCGCGTAAAGCGCGATGCCGCTCAAGCGGTGAAAGATCGAACTGGCCATGGTGACGTGCCAGCGCCAGATCGACAGATGCGGCGATATGGGTCTGTCTTCCGGACGGGTCGCGCCGGCCATGAGCGCCTCTTTCGGGGGAAACTATAGAGTGTGGAATCTGGCGCGGACATTAGGCTGGGCGGCGCCCAAGTCAACGTTTGGGAATCGCTGCCCAATAGTCGAAGTCGACCACAATTGCCGGATCGTATTCGCCGTTTTCGAGCTTTAGCGGGAAATCGGCGCAGGGGCGGTTCTTGGCGGCGACCAAGCGCAGGCGCAGGGCGCCGATTCTGTTTGCGCCGCCAAGATCAGCTTTGTCCAGCACTTCGGACCACGCATAAAGCGTATCGCCCGCGAACAGCGGGTTCACATGGCGCCCACCATTGATCGCCAGCATCAGGCCAGCATTGGCGAGACCATTGAAGGCGAGCGCGCGGGCGAGCGATATCGCCACGCCGCCATAGATCAGCCTTTTGCCAAAGCGCGAGCTTTGCTGGCCCAGCGCGTCGAAATGCACTCTCGCGGTGTTCTGGTAGAGCCGCGTCGCGAGTTGGTGTTCGGCCTCCTCGATGGTCATGCCATCGACATGGTCGATTCTTTCACCGATGGCGTAATCCTCAAAAGCGTGTTGCGAGCCGGCCAGCGCAAAATCGTAGCGGTTGAAATCCAGCCCCGGCGGCAACACGAGATCGCTCGGCGCCAATGCGTCAGCCAGCGGCGGCGATGCCGGATCAGGCGCTGGCGCGCCGAGTTCGCGCTTATTCACCATCACCCAGCGCACATAGGAAAGCACGGCGACGTCGTGCTGATTGAAGCCGCTCGTGCGCACAGTGACGACGCCCGTCTTGCCGCTGGAATTCTGCTTCAAGCCGATCACTTCGGACACGGCGCGCAATGTATCGCCCGAATAGACCGGCGCCAGAAACCGCCCCTCCGCATAGCCCAGATTAGCCACCGCGTTGAGCGAGATATCCGGCACGCTTCTGCCGAACACAATGTGGAAAACCAACAGCGGATCAATCGGCGCACGCGAGAGGCCGCATTGTTGCGCAAACGTATCGGCGCAGAACAGCGCCGCGCGCGATCCCGTGAGCGCGATGTTCAGCACAGCGTCCGCGCCCGTCACCGTTCGCGGAGTGGCGTGCGCGATGGTTTGGCCAAGCGCGAAGTCTTCGAAGAAGTTGCCGGGATTGGATTTGGTCATGCCCTACTTCTCTCACCTCTCCCCCGCGAGGGGGAGAGGTGAATTTGCGCCGCGAAGGGCGGCGCCGCGCCAATACTGAAACACGCCCCCTGGTGCGGCCTCAAGTCCCAAAACAGATGGAATTGCGCCCACTTGACCCAAGTCAACCCGCGAGCTCCCCGCCATGCTCATAAGGCTAGCGGAGATGCCTGAATGCGGCGGCGGTCGTTCATCCTCGGCGTTGCTGGCCTTGCTGCTTTGATCGGCTCAGGCTTGACCTGGAGCGCGTTTGCCGCTGACATCCGCCACGCACGTTCTCGCACACAAGGCCGCAGCAGAATCGTCCAATGCCGGTTTGGCGACTTGGAGTTCGCCGAGGCTGGCAGAGGGCCGCCGATCCTGATGGTTCATGGTACGGGCGGCGGGTTTGATCAGGGATTGGACTTCGCGCAGCGCCTGAGCGCGGCAGGCCGGCGCGTCATTGCACCATCGCGCTTCGGGTATTTGCGCTCCGTCTTTCCTGACGATCCCTCCTCCGAAAACCAAGCGGACGCCTTCGTCGATCTGCTGGACGCGCTGCAGATTGAGCGTGCGCCGATCATCGGCGGTTCGGCGGGCGCGCTGTCCGCTATTCAATTCGCGATCCGTCACCCCGACCGATGCAGCGCTCTGATCGCAATGGTTCCCGCCGCCTACGCACCTGGCCGGCCGCCGGTGCGTCCGCCCAATGCCGGCGCGCAAGCGATTATCGAATATGGCCTGAAGTCAGACTTCCTCTTCTGGTCGGCCATGACGTTCAACGAAGATGCGATGATTGCGGCTCTACTCGCAACCGACCCACACTTGGTGCGGCGCGCGGATCCAGGCGAGCGTGCTCGCGCGCGCACGATTTTACGAAATATCCTGCCCGTCAGCGATCGCGCCAGCGGGCTCTTGAATGACGGGCGCCTTGCCGCCGATCCAAGTCCAATGGCGTTGGACATGATCCGTGTCCCAACGCTTGCGCTCTCCTTGGAGGATGACCGCTTCCAGACCATTGCGGCGGCGCGCCATATCGCCGCGAGCGTCCCCGGCGGCGAGCTTGTGTCCTATCCTCAAGGCGGGCACATCTGGGTCGGCCATGACCAAGAAGTCTTCGCGGAGGTCGGCCATTTTCTTGCTCGCATCGAGACATGAGCCACGCAGAAGGCGGGCTCAGCGTTTTGCGAAATCACGACGCCGCCACGCGTCCATCTCATTTGAATCGCTTCCTGATGGGTCACCTCTCCCCTGCAAGGGGGGAGAGGTCAATTCGCGCGGCGAATTGGGTGAAGGGGCGGCAGCGCCGCCCTCATCCGGCGCTCCGCGCCACCTTCTGCCCCGGCAGGCGAGAAGGAATCCTAGCCGCCCACCCCTCCAATCCCCGCCGCCACCGCCACAACCCGCCGCGCTTCCTCGAGATGCAACAGCTCGGTCATGCGTCCATCGACCTTGATCACGCCCTTGCCGGCGTTTTCCGTTAGCGCGAAGGCGGCGATGACGGCCTGCGCGCGCGCGACTTCGTCGGCGCTCGGCGCGAACACGGCATTGCAGACCTCGAGCTGGCTGGGATGGATCAGCGTCTTGCCGTCGAAACCGAATTCCAATCCCTGGCGGCACTCGGCTTCGAAGCCTGCCGTATTGGCGATGTCGTTATAGACGCCGTCGATGGCCACCAGCCCTTCGGCGCGCGCGGCGGTGATCGTCATCGCCAGCGCGGCATGAAACGGCGCACGGCCCGGCGCCAAGCGCGCGCGGGTGTCCTTGGCCAGATCGTTCGTGCCCATGACGAAACACGAAAGCCGCGTCGCGCGCGCGGCGGCGGCGATGTCAGCGAGGTTCAAGATCGCGCGCGGGGTTTCGATCATCACCCAGAGCGCGGCTTCGTCGCTGTGGCCGGCCTCGGTCAACACATCGTCGAGCGCAACGATGTCCGCGCCGCTTTCCACCTTCGGCGCCAGCACGCCAACCGGCATGGCCTCGGCGACAGCGGCGATATCCTCCCTGCCCCACGGCGTCGCCAGCGCATTGACGCGGACGATGATCTCGCGTTTGCCATAGCCGCCGCCTTTGAGCGCTTCGACAACGCGCCCGCGCGCTTCGTCCTTGGCCTCGGGCGCGACGGAATCCTCCAAATCGAAGATCAACACGTCGGCGGGCAAGCCCTTGGCCTTCTCCAGAGCCTTGGCGTTGGCGCCGGGCATATAGAGGCACGATCTGCGCGGGCGGACGATCATTTCCAGTTCGCTTCCTTGCTTGGCGCGCCGACGCAAGCGATCATCGCTCGCCATGAGCGAACCTAACCGCCCGAAGACGATTCTGTCGATCCAGAGCCAGGTCGTCGGCGCGCGCGTCGGCAATTCCGTGGCGGCGTCAGCGATGGAGCGTCTAGGCGTGCGGGTCTGGCCATTGCCGACAACGCTGCTGGGCCGCCGACCTGACCACGGCGCGCCCGGCGGCGGGCCCGTGCCCGTGGAGACGCTGGCTTCGCTGTTTGAAGGCCTCGCAGCGGACGGCGTGCTCGGCGAGATAGACGCCGTGCTCACCGGCTATCTGGGCGCCCCAGAGCAGGTTCCGGTGATCCTCGGTGCAGTAGAGCGCATCAAGACCGCCAATGCTGGCGCGATCTTTGTGTGCGACCCTGTCCTCGGCGATGACGGCAAGCTGTTTGTGAGCGAGGCGATCGCCGAAGCAGTGCTGGGCGGGCTCGCGCAGCAAGCTGACTGGCTTTTGCCAAACGCGTTTGAACTGGGCCTTATCACCGGGCGCGCCATTGAAGATTTGGGCCAAGCGCGCGACGCGGCGCGCCGCCTTGGCAAACCCGTGCTGTGCTCGTCGCTTCGCACCGCGCTCGGCATGGGCAACCTTTACGCCGCCCCCGCTGGCGATTGGTTCTGCGAAACCACGCGGCTGCCGCGCGCTCCCAAAGGCGCGGGCGACCTGCTGAGCGCGCTGTTCGTGGCGCGCCGCGTGCGCGGGGAAGCGCCAGCGGTCGCGCTTGAAGCCGCGACCGGCGCCGTATTTGACGTCATCGTGCGCTCACTGGCGGCGGAGAGCGAGGACTTGGAATTGCCGGGAGCTCACGCATTTCTGGAAGAGCCGGTGACGTGGCCGCGCGCGCGACATCTGGAGGCATGAGCATGGCCGAGGGTTTTGTTGCGCCCGGATTCGAACGCGTGCGTGAGGCGTTCGACATCGCGTTGGCTGATGAGCTCGGCGCCGGGTTCGCTGCGGTGCATGACGGCGACGTCGTGGTCAACCTGTGGGGGGGCTGGGCCGACCGCGCCCAAACCCGGCCCTGGTCCAGCGACACCATTGTGCCGGTGTACTCGACCACCAAGGGAGTCAGCGCCATCGTCCTGGCATATTTGGCGGACAAAGGCCTCATCGACTACGAGGCGCCGCTGGCTTCGCTCTGGCCTGCGTTTGGCGCAAAGGGGAAGGATCGCGCCACCATCGCGCAGACGCTGGCGCATCAAGCCGGCGTGCCAGGCTTCATCGAACGCATCGATCCAGATTTATGGCTCGATCCGCCTGCGTGCGCGCAAGCCATCGCGGCGCTTGCGCCGATGTGGCCGCCGGGGAGCGCCAGCGGCTATCACCCGCTCACCTGGGGTTACATCGCTGGCGAAATCGCGCAGCGCGCGGCGGAGCGTTCGCTCGGAACCATCTTGCGCGAAGAAATTTGCCAGCCACTCGGCGTCGATTTTCAAATTGGCACGCCTGAAAGCGAACACCTACGCTGCGCTGAAATGAAAAAGCCGTCGCAAGGCGGCGAGTTCGGCGAGATCACCCCGCCGCGCAGGGCCGCGTTCTTCTCACCATGGTCAGCGCCGGTACGCGGCGGCGCGCGATGGCGCGCGATTGAAATTCCCTCCGCCAACGGGCACGCCAATGCGCTGGGCGCGGCGCGTCTGTTTGAAATCTACGCGACCGCAGGCGAAATCGCCGGCAAGCGCATTCTTTCGCAACGCGCGTTCGACGCGCTTACCACGCGTCGCTGGGCCGGCGATGATCTGGTGCTGCCATTCAATATCGATTGGCGCACCGGCGTGATGGGCAATTCCAATCGCTTTTACGGCCCCAACCAAGAAGCAATCGGCCATTCAGGCTTGGGCGGCTCGTGCGGTTTCGGTGATCCGGCAGCTCGCGTTTCGGCGGGCTATGTCATGAACAGACAGTCGCACCACATCATGGGCGACCCACGCGCGCTCCACTTAATCGACGCGCTCTATTCATGCCTCTGAAGCGGCGCGCCTCCGAGATTGCGGCGATCAGTGTCGCATGCGCCATGGTCGCGACCATGGCGGGATTGCTCGGCGGAGCGGACGGTCTGCTGCTTGCAAACGGCCAGCCGGTATTCGGCGATTTCATCGCCTTTTGGAGCGCCGGGCGCGCGGTGCTCGATGGCCACGGCGCTGAGGTGCACAATCCGGCGCTGATCTACGCCTATCATCAGGCAGCCATTCCCGGAATCGCCTTCGTCGCGCCTTGGAACTCGCCGCCGACATTTCTGCTGATCGCATCGCCACTAGCGCTGCTGCCCTATCCGCTGGCGGCGCTCGTGTTCCTCGCGGGATCGGGCGCGCTCTATCTCCATGCGGCGCGCAAATTGTTGCCTGACGGCCGCGCACTTGTTTTCGCGCTGACTATGCCGGCGGCGCTTTATCATCTGGGCTCGGTGCAAACCGGCCTGTTGATGGCGGGGCTCTCGGGGCTTGCGCTGCATTGGCTTGACAAACGGCCGCGCGCGGCAGGCGCGCTTGTTGGTCTGCTCGCGATCAAGCCGCACCTTGCGATCCTTTGGCCGCTGCTGCTGGCGCTTTCCGGGCGCTGGCGCGCGTTTGCTGCGGCAACGGCTAGCATGCTGGCGATTGTTCTGCTCGCTGGCTTCGTGTTTGGCTTCGACTCCTATCTGCGCTTTCTGGGCGCCATCGCGGCAACGCAGGACTTGGTGACCGATCAACGCCTCGCCACGCCGGCCTATGCCAGCCTTTACGGGAATCTGCTCGGCCTCGGCGCGTCGCATTTCATAGCCGGCGGCGCGCACCTGCTCAGCGCGTCTGCGGCGCTGCTTTGGGCCACCTTGCTGTTCCGGCGCAGCGATCGCGCGACGCAAGCTGCGGCGCTCTGCGCGGCGACCTTGCTGGTGACGCCATATTTGTTCTTTTATGACATCACCCTGCTCGGCATCGGCGCCGCCATGCTGGGCGCGCCGCGCGACCGTTTCGAGACCGCGGCCTTGGCGTTCGCGTGGAGCGCGGGTCTTTCGTTGGCGCTCGGCTATCTTGCGCCCTTGCCGCTCTGCTCGCTCGCGGCGTGGCTGGTGCTGATCGCAGCGATCAGGCGCGCAGGAAGCGCGGCCCCTCGCCCGGCGCCAGCACCACACATGTAAGCGGCCCGCCAAAACACGCCCCAGTGTCGACATTGATGCGGCGAGGATTGACGTGCGGCTCGCTATCACGGGTCGGCGTGTGACCGTGGATGACCAGCAGGCCCTTGAGTTCAGGACGGTCCGGCCAGCGGCCTGGATCGTAGAATTTCTCCGAACGGGTCCACATCCGAGGCTCGTCCGAGCACACCGGAAACACTTTCGGGTCGATGCCCGCATGCACGAACACCAGCCCGCGCGCTTCGTCGCGCAGCGTCACCGGCAGCGCACGCAGCCATGAGATGTGGGCCTTGTCGATCGCATCGCGCCAATCATCATGATCACCGTTGACACGCTTGTAGGCGGCGATGGTCTCGTCGCCGCCGTTCTCGGCCCAGAAATACACACCGATGGATTCGGTATTGGCGAAAGCATGCAACAGCAGCGCTTCGTGATTGCCCTTGACGGTCACCGCTTCGCCCGCTTCCGTTGCAACGCGCGCGCGTTCGATCACTGCGCGGCTATCGATGCCGCGATCGATGAGGTCCCCTAAAAAAACGATTTTGTAGACGGCGCCCAGCCGGCGGGCGTCGTCACGGATGAAATCGAGCAAGACGTCGAGCTTGCCGATCTCACCGTGCACATCGCCAATTGCGTAATAAACCGTTTCGCTCATGTCCTTGCGCGGCGCAGACTATCCCAAGCAAAGAAGCCGAGGCCAGCCCAAATCAGCGCGAAACTGACCCCGCGCAGAAACGTGAACGGCTCGCCGAAGAGAATTCCGGTGGCAAATTGCAGCGACGGCGCTAGGAATTGTAGCAGGCCTAAGGTCACAAACGTCACCCGCCGCGCGCCGAACGTGAACGCCATCAGCGGCAATGCAGTGACTGGACCGGCAATGGCGAGCAAGACAGCGTTGGTCCAACCTCCGTCGAACGCCAAAGGCGCCTCGCTCGCCGCCCAAATGAGCAATCCCAGCGCGACTGGCGCCAGAACCAGGCTCTCGATCAGCAGCCCTGTCGCCGCTGGCACCGGCGCGCGCTTGCGAATGACAGCGTACACGGACCACGTGGCGCACAGCGCCAGCGCCATCCACGGCGGCGCACAAAGAGCAAAACCCTGCACGATCACGCCGACAAACGCGAGCGCCAGCGCGGCAATCTGCGCAAAGGCGATGCGCTCGCGAAAAAACAAAACCCCAATGGCGACGCTGACCAGCGGCGCCAAGAAGTACGCCAGCGAAGCCTCAATCACGCGCTCGTGCAGAACCAGCCAAACATACATGCCCCAATTGAAGAAGATGAAGCAGGCCGAAAGCGCGAGCGTACCCAGCATACGCGGATTGAAAGCGATGGCGATTTCGCCCCAACCTCGCCGCCATCCGCTCATCACAAACACGGCGATGAGCGCCGCCGGCGCGGCCCACAAGATGCGTTGGGCAAGCACCTCGCGTACATCGGCAAAGGCAAGCAGCTTCAGATAGAGCGGCAGGAAGCCCCACATCACGTACGCAGATGCGGCTGCTATGAAGCCGGCGCGCCGTTCTTCTGCAGGAGCAACGTCAGCCTGTGACGGGGCGCTCACGAGGCCTTGGTTCCGTACGGCGCGGGGTTTTTGATTTGCATGAAACGTTCCGGCGCATCGAGCGGCGTAAAGCCAAACGGCGCATAAACCCCATGCGCGTCCTTGGTGCCCAGCAGCCAACGACGCAGCCCCTGCAGATCGGGATGTGCCCGCAGCGCCCCCACCAGAGCGCGGCCAAGGCCTTTGCCTTGCCTGCCTGGCAGTACGATCACGTCGCAGAGCCAAGCAAAGGTGGCTTTGTCAGTGACCAGGCGCGCAAAGCCAATGAGCTTGCCCGCTTGATCACGTGCTATCGCGCAGATCGAGTTCGCACATGCGCGCGCCACGACCTCGCGCGGAATGCCAGGCGACCAATAAGTCTCGCGCAACGCGGCGTGGATGATGTCGATGTCAGCCTGGGCGGGCTGTTCAATGGAAATGTGCGCGGGCATGGGTTCCTGACGCTCAAATAGAGTCGGCGCTCGCGTTCCGCTCGCTCAATGCGATGAAATCGCCGAACACATTTTGTAACATCCTATGTCAATTCGGCTCACAGCGTCGCCCTTCGACAGGCTCAGGGTGAGGCCTCTTCAAGCGCGCCAAAATGGCAACAATGCCTCGGCCGCCTGCGACGCGGGGACCGCGTCACCCTGAGCCTGTCGAAGGGCGACGCGGGCTCCCAGGGCAGCGGATGATGTAAGAAGGCATCACAACATTCTGCGCGCGGCGTCGCCCTTCGAAAAGCTCAGGGTGACGCTTCTACACTCGCGCCTTCAAAGATTTGGTTCCAGGTAAATCTATCGCCAGAATGCGTCACCCTGAGCCTATCGAAGGGCGACGCGGCGCCGCGCCCTTCACGTGCGCCAACCTCTGAATCTCCGCCCAATCGCCGCGCATCAACGCTTCCTTCTTCGCTCGGGACCAGCCTTTGACTTGCTTCTCGCAAGCAATCGCATCGTCAATGTTCGCAAACTCGTCCGACCAAAGATACTCGAACGGCTTGCGTTTAGCCACATAGCCCGTCTCGCTGTGGTAGTGCTCGTCCAGACGCCGCTCCAGGTTTGATGTCACGCCGGTGTAATAGGAATTGTCACGGCAGCGGAGGATGTACACCCCGGAAGGCATCCCGACACTCTGCGCGCCGCGTCGCCCTTCGACAAGCTCAGGGTGACGCTGAGGGCTCATGCGCGTCGGTGATTTCTACGACCAGCGTGCAAAGCGTCATCCTGAGCTTGTCGAAGGAGGACGCGAGGCGCCTCAAGCCGCCAGCATCCGCAACAACCCGCGGTTAAGCATCAACTCGGCGATTTGCACGGCGTTGAGCGCGGCGCCTTTGCGCAGATTGTCGCTCACCACCCAGAGCGAGAGGCCGTTATCGACAGTGCTGTCCTCGCGAATGCGCGACACATAGGTCGCAAACTCGCCCGCGCACTCCACCGGCGTGATGTAGCCCCCGTCCTCGCGCCGATCTATCACCACCACGCCCGGCGCCTCGTGCAGGATATCGCGGGCCTCGTTGGCAGTGATTGGGTTTTCGAACTCGATATTCACCGCTTCGCAATGGCCGACGAACACCGGAACGCGTACGCATGTGGCGGTGAGCTTGATGGCGGGGTCCAAGATCTTCTTGGTCTCGGCCATCATCTTCCACTCTTCCTTGGTGGCGCCGTCCTCCATGAAGTCATCGATGTGCGGGATGACGTTGAAGGCGATCTGCCTGGTGAAATGCTCTTTCACCAGTTCGTCGTTGACGTAGAGCTTCTTGGTCTGCATCCAGAGTTCGTCCATCGCGCCCTTGCCTGCGCCAGAAACGGATTGGTAGGTCGCCACCACCACGCGCTTAATGGTTGCGTGATCGTGCAACGGTTTCAGCGCCACCACCAATTGTGCGGTTGAGCAATTGGGGTTGGCGATGATGTTGAGCTTAGAATAGCCCATCACCGCGTCGGGATTCACTTCCGGCACCACCAGCGGCACGCGCGGATCCATGCGCCAGGCGCTGGAATTGTCGATCACGACCGCGCCAGCCGCGCCGATTTTCGGCGACCATTGCTTCGACACCGCGCTCCCCGCACTCATCAGCACGAGATCGACAGCGGAAAAGTCGAATTGTTCAAGGTCCCGGCATTTCAGCGTTTTCATGCCGTAGCTCACTTCAGCGCCAAGAGAGCTGCGCGAGGCGATCGCGAACACTTCGTCCGCTGGAAACAGGCGCTCCTGCAGAATTTCAAGTATTTCACGCCCGACCGCCCCCGTGGCGCCGACCACCGCAACCCGCAAACCCATCGCCGCGCTCCAGCGGCCCGCGCGCCGCTCACGCTGCTTAAGGAAATCCAGCGTCTTTTCCAAGGCGTTCTGGACTTCGTCTCCGCCCGGCCTAGGATCACACTGGGAGGGGAAAACCCATGGATATGACCTTCGAGCTTTACCGGCTTTTGGTCGAAGAAGTGCGCGATGCGCGCCGGGCGCGCCGCGAGCTTTCGAATATCTTCCTGACGCTCAACATCGCCGGGTTCGGCGCCCTCGGCCTCATTGCGCGCGACAATGGCGACCTCAATCCCGCCCTTTTCGCCATGCTCGCGTTCGCGCTGGCGCTGACGTGCATCATTTGGCGGACCTCCAATGGCTATTACACGCTGATGTTGGCGGCCAAGTACAAAACCATCTACGCGCTTGAAGATCAACTCGGCGTGCATCCAATCCGCGATGAGTGGAACGCGCTGCACGGCAAGCGCCGGGCGATGAAATGGTTCTCGCTGGAACGGGCGATGCCGATCCTGTTCATCCTCGGCTACGGCCTGTTCTTCGCCATCCAGACCGGCGCGCTTGAGCTTGAGCCGTTGCTCGACCAGGCGCGCGACGCGATCAACGCCGCGCTTGAACGCATTCGCACGCGCTAATTATTTTGCCGCCGCGAGCTGCTCGCTCCGATCCGCACACACCGGCGCGTAACGCATGCGCTTGCAGGCGACACGCTCGCCGCGCCCAAGCGAAAACATTGGCGCGACCTCGCCGGTATAAGCAAAGCCGCCCTTCTCCAACACACGGCCGGACGCAGGATTATCGACGAAGTGCCCCGATTGCAGCGGGCCGAGCTGCTTGGCCTCGGTCAGGAAGCCCGCCAGCGTTTCGGTTGCGAATCCGCGCCCCCAATAGGGCCGCCCAAACCAATAGCCGACCTCGAACGCTTCCCCTGCGCCAAGGTGTGCGCCAACGACGCCGATCAATCCCTCGCCTTTCAGCTCAGCCGCGAACACGAAGTCCTGCCCCAGCGACGCGCGCGCGGCGAGCGTCATGATCCAACCTTCGGCCGCGACTTCCAGGTAAGGCAACGGCGTCATTGCCAGGTTTCGCCCGACGCCCGGATCGTCGCAAAAGCGCGCGATGCGGCGTGCGTCGCCCATACACAAACGCCGCAGCTTCAACCGCTCGGTCTCGATCTCGATGACATCGCGCATGCGAGCCTCCTGCTCGGCTGTTTCGCGCGGGGCAAAGAAAATGGGGCGCCTTGATCCGGGCGCCCCACGCACTCTTGGGAACCGGATCGCCCTGTTGCAGCAGGCGATCCGGAAAACTGTTCCGTCTCGCCTATTCGGCCGCCGCCATAAGCGGGGCGATCGATACGTAGGTTCGCCCGTCGCGCTTGGTGGCGAACTTCACCTGGCCCTGACACTTAGCGAACAAAGTATGGTCGCGGCCGAGGCCGACGTTTGAGCCGGGATGGAATTTGGTGCCGCGCTGGCGCACGAGGATTTCGCCGCCATTGACGGCTTGGCCGCCAAAGCGCTTCACGCCGAGGCGTTGACCCGGGCTATCGCGACCGTTGCGCGAAGAACCGCCAGCTTTTTTGTGTGCCATGGCGCCCTCTTATCCTATGGCCGTGATCTTGACGTGGCTTTCGGCCTGACGATGGCCGATCTTGCGGCGATAGGTGTTGCGGCGGCGCTTTTTAAACACCGTGACCTTCTCGCCCTTCTTGGTCTCGACCAGTTCGCCCGTGACCTTGCCGGCGTCCTTGCCGAGCTTCACGGCCTTGCCGTCGCCGGTCATCAGCGCGTCGAAGCTGACCTTGGCGCCGGCCTTGGCGTCGAGCTTCTCGACCACCACCACATCGCCCTTGGCGACCCGGTATTGCTTACCGCCCGTTTTGATCACCGCGAACATCTGAACCTGCCTGGGCTCGTCCAATAAAATAAGGCGCCCGAACGAAGCTCGCCCGGGCGGGGAGCGGGGATATAAAGGAACGGGGGGCGCGCGGTCAACCGGGGATGGGGTGGAATTTGGGGGGTCAGGCGGCCTTAGACAGCCGCCGCTCCTCCGCCTCGAAGCGGACGCGCCATTCAGCGGCTTCGGCCGGGTCGGCGATCAGCTTCAGAAGGTAGGGCACCGTGCGCTCGCAGTGGAGGTCCACGACCGAATCATCCCAGGGCCAGCTCTGCGCCGCCGCCATCTGAGCCAGAAGCGATTCCAGGTGGTTGCGCACATGCTCGGGTTTCGGCGTGTAGGCTGGTTTGGTTTCGCCGCCGAACAGGTCTTGCTGGGCCATCGTCCGTACTTGAACGAGATTCGTTAATCCCGGCAACTCAGCATCGCTCTACGACCCTCTGGGTTCCGGATCGCGCTCCGCGCGTCCGGATCGCGCTCCGCGCGTCCGGAATGACGGCTCTTAGGTTTGCGCGGGAAAAGCCGCTTTGTAGGAAGCGTCGATCGCCGCCATTTGCGCGATGGTGAAGGCGAGCACGTCGGCGACCTTGGCGACGTGCTCAATTTCATCGAGAGAGAGCGTGCGGCCTTTGCGGCTGCGTAGATATTTGTCGAGCACCTGATAGCCGCCGATGTGAAAATTCCACACTTCAGGCGGTATCGGCGCGAAATAGCCGGCGTCGTTGATGTAGGCCTTCTGCTCGGCCTCGGCGTAGCGCGGATTGGCTTCGACGCGGTAGCGCCCCTCGCCGCTCTTGCTGCTCTGGAATTGCGCGAGCTTCGTCGCGGTTTTGCGTTTCAACAGATGCGCTTCGACCAGCGCCCAGCCGAGCGCGGAGAGCGCGTCGAAATGCGCGCGCGCTTCCGGGAACGGCACGCGCGGGAAATCGATGCGCAGGAATTCTCCGTAGCGCGCGCGGTACGTGGGCGCGTGCAGCACGGCATAGATGTAGCCCAGGATTTGCTCGGGTGCGTAATGATGCTCGTAACGCGCGTCGATGAACGCGCGGAAGACGGGGGAGAGGTTTTCGGCGTCGCCCGCGAAGAGCGGGAAGAGATATCCTCTTTCTTTTGTTCTGTTTGAAACGAATGAATCATCCACGATACCTTCAACGACCAGGCAATGCCGCCATTCGCCGTTCACATATTTGCAGATGTCAAGGCCGACGTTTCTTGGCGACATCAACCGCATGATTTCAGTTCTGGGATAACAGTGAAATCCTCGTGAGTTTCCGGTGTAGAACGTCCACCTCCGATCGAATGGCCGATACTGGATCGGTTTAACGTGATCTGGCGCCAACTTAGCCTCGACGAGGTCTGCTTGAGCCCATTCGATACGCCAATCGCGAACATCCGCTCCCAGATCGTACTTTTGTCGCGCGTCCTCCGGTGCAAGTCCCGCAAAGTCCTGCGCCACGTCGAGCGCATTTGATCTTTCAAACTGGATCGTTAAGTTGTCTCGGGCCGTGACAACACCAACACTGTTCGCGGCGAGAATCTGCGTAAGTGGAACTCCCTGCGCATATTCCCCACGCAGCATCTTATCTTGCAACGTCATGAAATAATTTGGAGCCACGGGTTCTACCCTGGCTCGGATAAGCGCTCCGAGCCGCCCTTCAGACGCCCACGATACTTCTGAAGCTGCTTGCCCCAAAGGTCGCCGCGAAACACACCTGCGGGCTCACCGGGACGTTTCACGAGCAAACTTATGGATACGCCTTGCTCAATATCGAAAACATTCTCGTCCTCCGACCCGTCCGGCGCGCGCTCTTTCTTTTTGTAATTCCCATGCAAATCCAGCACGTAAATCTGGTTGAACGTGCGCATCAAGGATTGGCGCATGCCGCGAAACGTCGGGTTGTCCAGCCAGGAATGGTTGGTGATGATGCCGACGACGCCTTCGTCCACCTCATCCATTTTCATCTGCGCGAAGCGGATGAATTTCACATAATCGTCGTTGAGCCATTTCGGGTTGCGCTCCCCAAGCGGCACGCGCACTTCGAGCGGCGGGCCGTCGGGATTGTCCGGGTTTGGCCGCTGCTCGTAGGTGAACTTGTAGGCGTCGATTTCCTTGAAACTCTTGTTCTTCGAGTGCCCCGAATACGGTGGGTTGCCCGGAATCACCAGTATCTGCTTGTCCTTCACCTTCTGCGCGGCTTCGGTCTCATGCGTCAGCTCCGGCAGCAGGAAGTTCTTCTGCGGCTCGATTGGCTCCAGCGTGTTGGTGAGGAACACCTGGAAGCGCTCGCCTTCTTTCAGCGCGATGTCGGGATTGTTGGCGCGCGCGGCCAGTTCGGCCAGATATTGGCTGAGCTTTAAATGCGCGATAGTGTAGGGCGCGATCAGATATTCAAAGCCATAGATGTTTTTCAGAATATGCTCGCGCACCACCAGCGGTGCGATGCCCGCTTCCGCGCCGCCGATCTCGTCGAATATCCGCTCCAGCACTTCCACCAGAAACGTGCCGGTGCCGCAGGCGAAATCGAGCACGGTCACGCGCTCGCGATCGGCCAGGCCCTGCTCGATGCCGAACGTATCCTTCAAAATATCGTTGATGGCGCGGACGATGAAATTCACGATCGGCGGCGGCGTGTAATACACGCCGCGCGCCTTCTTCATCGCCTTGTCGTACTTGGCGAGATAATCTTCATAGAAATAAACGAACGGATCCTTCGAGAACAGCCGCCATTCCTCCTCGGATTTCGCGCTTACCTTGGGGCTGTAGGCTTTGCGTTTTCCAAACGACAAATCCTCGCGGATGGCGTCGACGTTCAGATGGTTGACGATCGAGAGGATTTCCTCGACCACCCATTTGATATCGCGGTACTCCTCCTGGTTCAGCACCTTGAGGAAGCCGACCAGTTCGCGGATCAGGCTAAAGCCGCCGGGCACGTGTTCGTCGGCGTTGGCGAGCGTGATGGTCGGGTCCGGCTTCACATTGAGCTTCGCCAGGAAGAGCCCGTAGGCCAGCGTCTGCGCGAACGCGTCGGCGAATTCCTGCAATTTGAGTTCGTGGCTCACCTGCTGCTTGAACGCCTGGTAGAGGCCCAAGAGCTTTCCGCCCGTTTCTTCTTTGTTTTGCCGTTCCAATTCCTCGGTCAGAAAATCGCGCAGCAGCTTCGAGCGCACCGCCAGCGCTTCCGCTAATTCCGAAGCGCGTTTGACGCCTTTCGGCTCGGTTTTGAAGAAACCGCGCAGCAGCTGCTCGACCGCGGCGATCTTCTCAGCGTTCAGCGGCAGCTTGCCCTCAATCGCGCCGGCCTCACACAGCCGCGCGTCCAGCGCTTCCTTGATCTTGCCGTCCTTGATCCAGATGAAGCGCAGATAATCGGTGACGATGAGATTGGGGTTGAGTTGGAGATAGCGCTTGATCTGATCGGTCTTCAGCACGGCTTCGAGATTGGCGCCGATCTGCTTGGCCTCGACATAGCCCACCATTACGCCGGTGCGCGTGATTTTGTAATCCGGCGCACCTTTGTCTTGCGCGCGCTTCGGCTCGTGCTGCACCTTCGTGGCGGCGCTTGAAGCGTCGGCAACCGCCTGCAGCAACGTTTCCAGCGCGCCGCGATCGGTGTGCTCGGTCTTCTCGGCGAGTGGATGCTTCCGCAGCGCCGCGAGATAAGTCTGAAAAGCTTGTTCCAACGGCAATTCCGCCCCCGCAACGCGAGGTTACAGGGGTTTGTCGGCACGGCCAACCCGCCCTTCCATGCCAGTTAGATGTCAACCGCCCTCGCGCCGCCCCACCCCCTTGCCTTTCGCCCCGCCCGCCACCAATAACAGCCGCTCCGGAGAGGTGGCCGAGTGGCTGAAGGCGTCAGTCTCGAAAACTGGAGTACTCGCAAGGGTATCGAGGGTTCGAATCCCTCCCTCTCCGCCAGCATGCCCGTTTTGCGGGCGCCGATGTTGTCCAGCTCGCAGATGGTGAGTTCGCAGCCCTAAGCAGACATCGCTTTTTGCTTGGCTCGCGTGGCGATCATCGCGGCCATTGTCTTGAACAAGGGCTGCATGGCGACCGGCTTCATCAGCACTTCATCTGCGCCGCCCGCCATGCAATGAGCGCGGATATCCATGGAAGTGTCGGCGGTGACTACAATGATCGGCCAATGGGCCTTGTGATCGCCGCGCGCGCGGATGTGCGCAATCGCCTCTAGGCCATCCATGCCGGGCATGCGCAGGTCCATCAGGATGACCGAATACTCACCCTTCTCGACCATATCCAAGCCCATCTGTCCGTCATGCGCCTCTTCGAGGACGATGCCGGCAACGCTCAGCATGTCGCGAACGACACGCCGATTCATCGGATCATCCTCTACAAACAGCACGCGCATCAGCTGAACCCATCACAACGGCAGGAGATTACACATAGGACATTAAGATCGCTTTACCGCCTCAGGCGGCTTGCGCCGTGCTTGCGGCCATGGCGAGGGCCGCCGCCGCGTCGAACGGCCCTTGCAGCACATCGTCGATGCCGCAAAGCCGCGCCGCAGCCGCCTCAATTGGCGCGTCTTCGCCCAGATGCAGCACCAACCGCGCTTTGGCGGCGGCTTGGCGCAACTCCATCAATGCGCCCATGGCCTCGCCGGGCCCAGTTGGAAGCGTCGCCGCCGACACGACGACAACCTGCGCAGGCATCGTTGAGAGCGCCGCCACAGCGTCCCCGAGTGTGGCGACACCTTGTATGGAGCGGCCTTGTTCCAAGCAGAACGCTTCCAGCAAGCAGAGATGGAAGGGGTTTGGTTCGATCGCCAAGACGGCGCGGCCCTCCCCGACATCGTTCGCGGGAATTGCCGCATCTACTGCATCCGCCAAAGCGGCGGGCAGCGGCAATCGGAGCGTGAACGTGGAGCCCACATTCGGCGAGCTAACGACGCTGACGTCGCCGCCCATGGCGCGCGAGAGGTTGCGGCAAATGGATAAGCCGAGCCCGGTGCCGCCATGCTTACGCGTGGTGCCGCCATTGACCTGATGGAACGGCGTGAAGATTTCCTCGATTTGCTCGGCGGGGATGCCGAGGCCCGTGTCAGAGACCTCGATCACAAGCGCCTCCGCTTCTTGACCCACCTTCAGGGCCACGCGGCCGGCATCGGTGAATTTGACCGCATTCGACATCAGGTTGAACACGACTTGCCGCAGGCGCTGTTCGTCAGCGACAAGGCGCGCTGGGCAGTCTGCGAGGTCGGCCTCAAACGTGACGCCTTTGGCCTCCGCATTGACACGCCAGAGACGGCAGGCGTCCTCAAGCGTCGGCTTGGGATTGAACGGTTCCGCCGCGACGGTGATCTTGCCTGTTTCCATTTTGGCGACGTCGAGGATGTCGTCGACGATAGCACGCATGATTTCGCCGGCGCCATGAACGATCTCCACGCGCTCGCGGATGTCAGGGGCGATCTTGGCGTCTTGAAGCATGATTTGCGTCATGCCGAGGATGCCATTCAATGGCGTACGGATTTCGTGGCTGGTGGTCGCGAGGAATTCCGATTTCGCTTTGAGGGCTTTTTCGAGCGCCAAATTGCTCGTGTTCAGCTGCTCGTTGGCCGCCCGCACACGGTTGCGACTCTTGCGCATGGACCAATAGCCGTAGCCGAGCGCACCGAGGACGATCACCGCGATCGCAAGCGCGCTAAAGAAGATAAGGGAGCGTTGGCGGGCTTCGGCCTCCAGTGTTTCGGTGCGCAATTGCGAAATTTGCAGCTCTTGGTTGGCAAAGTCGAATTGCGCACCCATCAGCGCCATGTTGGCCGAGGCCGCGACATCGCGCGCTTCATCGTCCAAGCGCTTGAACGCTTCCAGATGCCGGAGCGCCATGCGCTGGTTGCCCAGCGCCGCGTAGATGCGGCGCGCGCTGTCGTGAAAATCACGGAAGGGCATGGTCGTTTGCGTGAGGTCTTGGCCCCGGAACGTACGCTCCAAGAATTCGCCGGCGCGCTGCGCGTTGCCCGAGGCGAACGCGGCTTCGGCGCGCACGCCCCAAAGGAAGGGCTCCCAACCGGCTTCTTGCGCCGAAAAGCGCAAGCCCGCCCGCGCCGACGCGTCAGCCTGCAGAGACTGGCCCTCGGCTATTTGCACAGCGGCGATGTTTGTCAGTATCCACGCGCGCAAGTACGGGCTGTCCACCTCCTCGGCGATGGTCAGCGCCTGACGGTAGCCAGCCTCCGCCTCTTGAAGCGCCCCCATCTCACGCCGCACATCGGCGATATTGTTGAGCAGAGAGAGGTCGATCGATTGGTCGCCGCTGTATGCCTCACGCGCGCGTGCGTAGTAATCTAGTGCGCGTTGGTAGCTGCGCGCATCGGCGTAGATCGAGCCTATTTCCTGCAGCACCATGGCTTGGCTGCGCTGTTCACCCAGCGCCTGGTAGATGTTGTGGGCGCCCTGAAAATTCGACAACGCTTGCGCATAGTCGCCCTGGAGGCGCGCGGAACCAGCGCGAGCCTTCATCAGATCGCCCTGAAGCTTGGTGTTGGGGGCCGATTCCGCCGCCGCCTGAAGCGCGCGATCCAGCAGCGGGATGGCCTCCTGCTCCCGGTTCATTCGGTTGAGCGCTTCGCCCTGAAGCCATTGCGCGGTGGCCCGTTCGACCGGCTCACTTCCTGCGGGCAGAAGCGCTTCGGCTTCGTTCGCCATGCGCAGCGCCGCGGCTGGATCGGCCATCATGGCGGCGCGTGCGTCAGCGATTCTCGCCTCGAAGGCAGGCGCCGGGGCCTGCGCTTGAGCCGGCGCCACGGACGCGAAAAGTGCACAGACGGCGACGAGGGCTACGCGCATAATGAAAATTCCGTTTACGAAGAACGGGATCATACACGCGAGACTTTAACGTCACGGAAAAGGCCGCCTCCTTTGACAGGAAGCGGCCAGACTTCCGTCGTCGTGGTTACTCAGAAGTTGAGGCTGAAGCGGCCGCCCACCATCTGCTGGGCCGGCTCGCCGGCAGCGCCGGACGCATCGATGCGAGCGACGGCCGCGACTTCGCCCTGGCCGCCAAAGATAGGCGCGGCGTAGGCGCCTTCGACGAAGTAGGGGCGCTCGGCGCCGCCGAGTTGCACACGCTGAGTCACAGCGCCGAACGCGCCGGTGGCGCGGTCAACGACGTCGATCGTGGTCACATCGAGGCTGCCGCCTTCAACATGCAGCGGCTGGCCGATGCGCAAGCGGGCATGATCATTCACTCCAAACACGCCGTTGAAGTCGAGCGCCGCTTCGAACGCGCTCACATCGACGCCTTCATCGCTGACCGCGAGCGATTGATCGGCGCCCGCGCGAACGTGGCCAAAGGTCGCCGAAAGCGCCAAGCTGAATCGCTCGTTCGGCGCCCAACCGGCGCCAAAGGTGGCGGCGTCAGTTTCTGTCCCGGCGGCGAGGTCGTCGGGGTTGATCGATTGCAAGCCAAGCAGGCCATTGTCTTCGTGCAGGTAGGTATAGGCGGCGGAGACCGAGAAGCCCTCGCCCATGGTCTTACGCAAGAGAGCGTGCGCGGCGGCGCTTCTGTACGGCGCGAAGCCTTCGAATGTCGGGCGCTCTTCGCCGCTGACGAAATCCGCCTCGAATGCTTGCGCCTGCCGCTGTGTAACGCCAGCGCTCAAGGAGAAGCCGGCGCCGAGCGGAATTTCCGCGGCGACATAGCCGCCGCCTGATGCAAAGCCCAGGATGGGGTTGGCGCCGCCCATGTCAGCGGCGTAGCTCGACGCCTCGAATCCAGGCTGTCCGGCAAGCGCCAGGGCGCCATAGCCACGGCCCGCGAACAGCGCGAGGCCGTTTTCACCAGCCAACATCAAGTCGAACGCATAGGGCAAATCGCCGTCGCGCACGAATTCACCAGCGGGCAGCGGCGACACATTCATGCGCATGTCCCAGCCGAACGGATTGGCCACTTCACCGGCGAAGCCATTCTCAAACTTGCTCTTCTTGATCGTTGTCGGCGTTGACACGCTCGCCAAACTTGCGGTCAGGACGCTGCCGCTATTCGGTGAGGAGTTCACGGCGGAAAGGTTGGTCGTGAGCGGCACGCGGAAGTCGCGATAGGTTGCGCCGACGTCTTCATAGACAGTCACAAAGCCATCCCGCGCGCCCAACAGCGCGATGGCGGCGCCGTCGCTGTCTGTTGGCAGCGCCACGCGCTCGCCATCGCTTGTGCGCTGATAAAGACGGGCCATGTCGATCGGTGCTTGCGAGGCGGCGATGTCGAGCATGCCGCGGCCATAGACCGGATCGACGCCCGGCGCACCCAGATCGCGCGCGGTCATCAAGATAATGTCGGCGGATTCGCGCGCGTGGTCTTTCAGCCACGGCCAATGGCTTTGCAACAGCGCGACAGCGCCCGTGACCATCGGCGCCGAAAAGGACGTGCCGGATTGGCGCGTCAGCCCGCCCTCGCCGTCGGACGTCAGAATCCACTCGCCGGGCGCGACGACGAAACGGTTCATTAGCAGCTCTTGGCAAACACCGTTATTCATCAGGCACGCCGTGCCGGGTGTGTTTGAGAACGATGAGATCACGCCAGACGGCCCGACCGAGCCGACCACAATGAAACTCGGATTGAGGGCGAAGTTCCAGTCAATGTTCTGGGTCTGCGCCATGCCATCATTGCCGGCGGCGTGGACAAAAACCGTGTTGCTCAACAGGGGTTGAACTTTGTTGTCGGAATAGAGTTCCATCCAATCCGGGGCGAAAGTGAATTCTGGCAAACCCAGCGATAGATTGACAACACTCGCGCCACTCTTCTTCAGCCTGTCCAAGCCCGCGGCAATATCCACCCAATTGGTCGTGCCGCTTTCGTCAAACGGATTGTATCCCGCAATGACCGCATTCGGCGCGACGCCCATGAGGCCCATGCCGTCATGGTCAGCCGCGAGCAGGCTGGCGACGGCTGCACCATGTCCGTCACCCGGGTTTCCATAACCCTCGTAGCGCCAGTCCAGAACATCAACGCCAGCACCGGCCGGGGTGAAGTCGAACAGACCGATGACGACGCCCTGCCCGCCGCCCGCGGATTGCGCCAACGCCGGCGACCAATCAGCCGTCGCCATCCAATGATCGACATGGTCGCGGCCGGAGAAATCCATCAACCCGTCATACCAAGAGAACAGGAAGCGGGCGCGATCCACATCGCTGAAGCCGTTGAACGTCGATGCGTCATTGGGGTCGATGCCGTAGCGCGCGAACACCTCCGCCGCGAAGCTGTCACGGAAGGACTGCCCGGTCCGCGCCTCCACCGCCGCGCCCCAGAACGATTCCGAACGTGTGATAAGGTCTTGGAATTGCCCGCGCAGAACATCGGCGGCGGCAGCATTCGTGTCTACACTGCTCCAGGTCGCGCGAAGCTCTTCCATCGCCGGACCGACCTCACCCCAGAACGGGCCGATGTCTCCATAGAACGGCGAAATACGACCAGCAGACGAACCGAGCGGTCCCCAGAACGCGCTGAGATCGCCCGAGAACGGCGAGATGCGGCCCGCGAATGGGCTGATACGCCCCCAGAGCGGGTTGACGTCGCCGGCGAACGGCGAAATGCGACCCTGGAATGGGCTGATGCGACCGCTATAGGCTTGCAAGACATCTTGTTGCGCATCTTGCGCTGCAGCGCTTCCCGCGCTTAGCGCCAAAGCGCACGCCGCGCCCGCCACGCCTGTCATCAGCTTCTTGCGATACATTGCCCACCACCATGCTTTTCTAGCATTATTGGGGGCACTCTACGCGTGTTGCTGTTAATGTTGGCGCCTACGAGATTAGTGAAAATGAACGAAACCAAACCAACGTTAATCGCGCTTTACGCAATCGAACGCTGTTGAGCGTCCATGAATTCGTTCAGAAACGCGCGTGCGTCGAACGGGGGCGCAGGCCGCTTCGTCTCATCCCCAAGATAGGCGGTGAGATCGTCGATCGTCATTGGCTTGCCGATGAAATAGCCTTGCGCCGCGTCACAACCCATCGCCGCAAGCAAAGCCAGCGTTTCGGAATTCTCTATGCCCTCGGCGACCACTTCGAGATCGAGCGCGTGGGCCAATTCGATGGTTGAGCGTACCAGAAGCGGATCACGGTGAGAGCTGGTAAGCTTCGAGATGAACATGCGATCGATTTTGATCTCATGCACCGGCAGTCTCTGGATGTAGGACAAAGACGAAAGACCTGTGCCGTAATCGTCGATGGCGATCTTGATGCCGGCGACGGCAAAGCGCTTCAGGTTCTCAATCGCCTGCGCGGGATTATCCAGGATCGCGGATTCGGTGAGTTCCAGGGAGATCGCTTCGGGGAACGCACTTGTCATCCCAAGGACATGATCGGTAAACGCGTAATCGCAAACCAGGGACGCCGACAAATTGAGGGCGAAGCGAATCTTGTGGCCCGATTTCGCGAGGCGCTGGTGATCCTCGATGGCGCGGGTCAAAGCCCATTCGGTCAGCGCGCGAACGTCGCCGGTCTCTTCCGCCAATGGGATGAATTGATCTGCAGGAATCGGCCCGAGACTCGGGCTGTTCCAACGCATCAGGGCTTCAGCGCTATCGACCGCGCCAGAACGAAGCCGCAGCTTCGGTTGGTAAAGGAGTTGCACCTGGCCTTCGCCCATGCCGCGATGGAGTTCGTTCATCAGCAGCGTACGCTTCTCTGTGTCACCCAGACCCATCTCTTCGAGGCGCGCGCGAACGTCCAAACGCCGCTGCAGCCTGGCCTGCTCGGAAACCGCACGGTGAAATGCCGCCCGCACTCTAAGCTGGACCGCCATACGAACAAGCAACAAGTCAAAGTCGATCGGCTTGGTCATGTAATCGTTCGCGCCGCCGCCTATGGCCGCAAGCATGGTTTCCTTGTCGTCCTTCGCTGTCAGCATGATCACAGGAAGTTCGGCGACACTTTGCAACTTTCTGATTTCTGCGAGCACTTCGATGCCAGATAGGCCCGGCATCATAACATCCAACAGAACAAGCTCGGGGCGCTCCTCCCGTATGACTCGGAGGGCGGCCTCGCCGCAATTTGCTGTTAACACATGGAAACGACGAACGCCCAGGCGCCGCACCAGGACTTCAACATTCGCCGACTCGTCATCGACCACAAGGATCCGCGGAACCGGTGCAACGGGAGAAATTGTCATAACCAAAGTCCTAAGATCGCGACGGGCCGCTTTCTTGAATTTTGCGAACATTCGTAGCAGCGGCGGAATAACCTCGGCTTAACGCCTACACCCGCCGGCGCCCGCCTCAGGCTGCGCCTGCGGAGGAGAGCTGTTCTGCGTCCCATCGTTCACTTTCAGCGACGATCTCGACTGGAACACGCAAGGTGAAGATCGACCCCTGGCCCAACACGCTTACCGCCGAAACATCACCGCCAAGAGCGCGCGACAAACCCCGCACAATGGAAAGGCCCAGCCCCGTCCCGCCAAATTTCCGCGTCGTCGAGGCGTCCCCTTGCTCGAACGGCGTAAACGCTCGCTCCAATTGCTCTGCCGACATGCCCATTCCGGTGTCGGTCAGCTCAAACACCAGAAAATCGCGCCCGCCCTCATAGGCGACCGACCCGACGATGCTCACCTTGCCTCCGCCTGAGAACTTGATCGCGTTGTTAAGCAGATTGAGCAAGCATTGCTTGATACGTAATTCGTCCGCGCGAACAACACCAAGGCCATCCGCGATAGTGGCGGAAACTGTGACATTGTTGGCCAAGGCGACGGACCGAAGCACGGCTGCGACTTCACGCATGACGCTCCCAACATCAAACTCGACTGCGGCAAACTCCATGTGACCCGCATCAATCTTAGCCAGGTCGAGCACGCCATTGACAAGTTTCAACAAGTGGCGCGCCGCGATGAGAATGCGCTCTGCGTCTTCATCCACCGCGACTTGTCCTTGAGCGGAGGCCTCTTCTTTGATGATTTCACCGAAATTGATTATGGCGTTGAGCGGTGTGCGCAGTTCGTGGTTCATGTTCGCCATGAATTCGGATTTCGCGCGACTGGCCGCCAAGGCTTGTTTGTAAAGAGCTGATTGTTCTTCCAGCAAGAGTCGCAGCTCACGCTCGCGCGATTTGATCTCGCCTGCCATTGAATTGAACACGCGCGCAAGCACCGCAAGTTCATCGCTTCCCTCAGAGGCAGGAATCGCGACCTCTCGTCCTTGCTCGAGGTCCCTGGTCGCCTCGGTCAACACTGCAATCGGCCGCGTAAACATACGCGCGAGGAACCCGCAAGCCCATAGAAAGATCAAGGTTCCGAGAACAGCTACCACTGCGATCACGACGAAAGGCTGTGCGTATGGCGCGAGCGCGTGAGCGAATGGGTAGCTGACCACGAGCGAGTAACCGCGCGCATCGGCAGGGCCAAGGGCGTCAAGCGGGCGCCGCACCACCAGCGACCAATGGCGCCACTCAGTAGAGCGCTCGGGCGCCGCGTCGGGCGCCGCGACAACGGCCAGCGTAATAGGCAGGCTGGCAAGTTCAGCGGAGGCCTGCAACTCCCGCGTATCCAGGGGCTCGACGATCACAAACCAGCCACGGAAGTCCGGCGCCATCACTGGCGCAAACGCGCCGTGGTAGATTTGGCCATCGATTTCGATCACGCCAGAGGTGGGCTCAGAGTCGTCGACGAGGTCGAACAAATCACCAGCGGCCTCCAGGGCAGTGCTGGCGCCTGTTCGTGATTCGAAGGCGGCGCCATCCAACCCGAGAAAGTAAGCGCCTTGGATCTGCAGTCGTGAGCGAGCATTGTCGAGCGCCGAGATTATCGTGGCGCTATCTCTGGTCGCAATCGCCTGGCGAAATCCGAAGTCGAGCGACGCAGCATCCGCAGAGCGCCTCATATCCTCTCCGCGCATGCTCCAAAGGCGATCGAGTACCGTGCCTGCGGTCTCCACATCTGTGCGAGCCTGATGTATGACAAGCGACGCCAGGGTCGGCGCCAACACGAGCGCCGACCCCAAAAGGGTCAACAGGTAGAAGCCGCCGTAGAATACGACTAGCCGGGTGCGAAGCCGCTGCGTCGCCAAGGCGCGCTGGGCTACGCCTAGCATTCGCGCCCACGTCGAGGTCAAAACGGCTATCATTAGGAATGGCCCGCCATAGGTCGCTTATGGCGCCGCTGCCTCAACATCCGGCTAACGAACGCACGCAACAACTTCTTAAGGAAACGCAAACAAGAACGCTTTCTTAACTGTCCGATGCACACCTTGCTCCGATGCGTGCGCTCCGCTCTCTCTCCGCAATTGCAGGCGCAATGGCATCCTCGGCAAACCCGGCCGCCGCCGACGCCGATCTGTTTTCACCCGAAACGATCCACGGTCGGCTCGACATTCGCGTGGTCGCTTCCGACGCTGAGACGACCTGGCTCGACGCTGGTTTCGGCAAGACCAGATTTGGCGGTGGCGATGGCGTGGAAGCCGGCCCCGAGATCGCCAACGCCGCGATTGTCTGGCAACCGCGACTGAGCTGGGACTTTGGCGGCTATGTTCACCTCCAGGCCAACCCGGGCCAATACAATGGCGTTGACGTGGTGGAAGCGTTCCTGAAATGGAAGCCGCCTCCGACTTCCAATACGCGCTATTCGGCGCGTGCTGGTTTGTTTTTCCCGCCGGTTTCGCTTGAGCACGATGGCCTGGGCTGGACGCCGACGCGGACGATCACGCCCTCGGCGATCAACTCTTGGATCGGAGAGGAGGTGCTCGTGGTTGGGCTTGAGGGTTCGGTGCAGACCGAGTTCAGCGAACACGAGTTCAAACTGACTGGCGCTGTTTTCCAGCACAACGACACCTCTGGCACGTTGCTCACCTATCGCGGCTGGGCACTGCATGACGTCTTGGCTACGGGATTCGGGGACTACGACATCCCGGCGCGCAGCCCAGCGTGGCAGGCATTCTACATGCTCCAAGCGCCAACCACTGAGCCGACGCGTGAAGTTGACGGGCGCTTCGGTTCTTATGTGCGAATCGACTGGCTACCGCCAGCCCCAGTGTCATTCAACGTCGTCTATTACGACAACCACGGTAATCCAGAGGTTCAAGAGGAAGGACAATACGGGTGGCGGACTCGCTTCTTCAATGTGGGCGCCAAGGTGCAGCTTGGCGAGAACACCGAGTTGCTCTCTCAATTCATGACCGGCGAAACCGTGATGGGTCACCAAATGCCCGTCGAATGGATGGCGGATGTGGGCTACACCTCGGCGTACGTCCTGGTTTCTCATCAGCTGGGCGGCGGCGATAACATCTTGTCCGGCAGACTCGATTGGTTTGAGGTCGATGACCGAACTTTCGAACTGTTAGACGACAACAACGAGGAAGGCTGGGCCGCGACCGTAGCGTACCAAAGGCCGCTCAACGAGCATACCAGCCTCGCCCTCGAAGCGTTGCACATTTCAAGCGATAAGCCCGCGCGCGTTGATCAAGGGCTCACACCGGAGCAACAGGAGACTCAACTGCAAGCCTCACTCCGCTTTGGGTTCTGAGGCCGCGCCGTTGTTGTTGAGACCAATCGAGGTAGGACAATGTCTTCGATGATAACCCGCGCGCTCGCCGCCTTGGCGCTCTTCGTCATGGTCCAACCCGCCTTCGCTGGCGAGATGAGGGTCACCGTTCGCGAAGCAAACGGGCGACCGGTTCCCAATGCGGTCGTCACACTGCATTTCGAAGATCACCCTGCGGGGCCAATCTCATTTCCGTGGGCCATGCGCATATCTCAACGCAATATGCAGTTCGATCCATTTGTGTTGATTGCGCCCTCCGGGGCCACGGTGACGTTCCCGAATTTCGACTCGCAGAGACACCATGTCTATTCATTCTCAGAAGCTGGTCCGTTCGAACTGCGCCTCTTTGGCCGCGATGAAACACGCTCGGTGCGATTCCGAAACGCTGGCGTCATTGCTGTCGGTTGCAACATCCACGATTCGATGAGCGCGTTTATCTATGTCGTTGATACGCCCTTCGCGATGAAAACCGGCCCTGACGGCATAGCCGTTCTGAGCGATGCACCCTCCGGCGCTGCGACGCTGCGAGCGTGGCATCCCTATATGCGTGCGCAAAACAACACCATTGAACGCGCCGTAACCGTAGCTCAAGGCAACAGCGTGCAGGCCTTAGAAGTGCGCCTGCGCGCGCCTCCAAATCACGGCCACGCCTATTAATAGTTGGGCCGGAGGAGGCGTGAGTCCTGAGCCGCCGAGCAGGACCGGTTGAGCCTCTGGTTAACCCAAATCGTCGAAAGTGTTTAGCGCGAGCAAGCGGGGCGACATCGAACCATGAAAGCGTCAATCAAGACTGCCGCCCTCACATGCGCCGCCCTGGCTGGAGCCACGTCCGCGAGCGCGCAAGACATGACCTTTCACGGCTACGCGGACCTGCGCGTCATCCTTCCTTCGGGGGATGACGAGACTTGGCTAGAAGGCGGCCTTTCAAAGACTCGTTTTGGCCGCGAAGACGGCAATGTCGAGGTACGACTCGGCGAGATCGTAGGCGAAGCGCGCGCGCAGATCGGGGACGAGCTAACCGCAATGGCGGTCTTGCGTTACGATGAGGACCAACGAACGCCCATAGACCTGATCGAGGCCTACGCGCGCTACCGTCCGGTCTCAACGTCGCCGCTCCGCTGGTCGGTGAAAGCGGGCGCGTTTTTCCCGCCGATCTCGCTTGAGAACAACGAAATCGGCTGGACGAGTCATTGGACACTGACGCCCTCGGCCATCAATTCCTGGGTTGGCGAAGAGCTGCGTACGATCGGCGCGGAAGCGCAATTCGAACTGCGCGGCCCATCCAACACATTCGAGGCGAACGCTGCGCTTTTCGGCTGGAACGATCCGGCGGGTTTCCTACTCGACGTTCGAGGCTGGGCGCTTGGCGACCGTCCCACGGGATTGTTCGACGAGCCGCGCCTACCGGATGCTTTCATGTCGTACGCGAGCGCGTTCCTTGCGCCCACGACGCCGATGTTCAAGGAAATCGACAGCCGCGCTGGTTACTATGCGCGGGCCGCGTGGGAGAACCGAGATTTCGGACGCATCGAAGTTCTACGTTATGATAATCGCGCCGACCCAACGGCGTTCGACCAAGTCCCTGCGTGGCGTACCGAATTCTGGAGCGTGGGCCTCCAAACGAAAAGCGGCGAGCTGGAAATCCTGATTCAAGGCATGACCGGCGAGACCGAAGTTGCGCCGTTCCCCGGTTACGACCGCGTGGTTGAATTTTGGTCAGGCTATATCCTTGCTGGGCGCGACCTCGGCGATTGGCGCTTGGCCGCACGCGCAGAGCTCTTTGGCAGTGATGCAACCATCAACAATACCGCAAACGATCCCGACTACGGCGAATATGGCCACGCCGTCACTTTTGCCGCGACTTGGACGCCGCAGCAGTGGCTGCGCCTGACTGGCGAAGTGCTCTCCATCGACAGCTATCGCCCGCTACGGCACGACGATGGACTGCCCGCCGACAGCCGCGAGACTCAGGTGCAACTGGGCGCGCGCTTCTCCTTCTAATCGGCCATACCGCGCGCGCGAGCCTTGCATCACTGCCAAGACAAGAACGAGTCGCAGCATGAGCGCCAAGCAGTCGGCGATGGCGCCTCCGGCTCCAGAATCCTGCTGCCGATCATGAACACGACACGCTGGGCTGGGGGCGCGCCGCTTTTTGGCGGGGGCGCCCTCCACGATGATCGCGGCCGGCGGGCGCATCCAAACCCCGCGCGTGCAAATACGTTGAATGGAATGGAGGTCAGTACGATCGTTCGGCGCCCGCAGGTTGTTGCGCTGATTGCGGCGCCAAGATGTCGTAGACAGATTTGTTGTCGGCATACACTTGCCAGCACTCGACGAGGCCATCCTTGATCACCGCGCGCCATGCGGCCGGAATCCGCCACTCGTTCGCTGCGAGCAGCTTGCCATCCTCGATAATGGTTCCGCCGGCGTGGCCGAAGAGCGCGACACAATTGCCGCCGCCGATGATCTCGTCGGCATTCACCCAATAATCTGGGCAGAACGCGAAGTAGCCATGCCAGGCGATGCGTACGGCTTCGCGGCCCCGGACTGAGCCGCCCAGACTATCGATGAATTCATGGTCCGAAGACACTAGCGCCGCGATTTTCTCGGCGTCGTGCGCGTTGACCGCATCCACGAACCGCATCACCACACCTACATCACGCACTTGCGCCTCCGATCAGGAGACAAACCCGCGAAGCGAATGGTACTCGCGCTCCGGGGCAAATGACATCGTCACCGTCTCATTGGCTGAACGCGAATTCCCGTTAGACTACCCGCCAAGCGCGGCCAGCCAAGTTGCACTGATGCGGCCGATTTCATAAGGTGATTCCTCGGGAAGAAAATGATGCCCCTGCACGACCATCTCCGTCACCCTTGGCCATGCGCGCGGAATGCGTTCTCTGCCGCCCAGGATCAGCGCGCCGGGATCTGCCTGGATAAATAATTTCGGGATTTGCGTCTCCGCCATGAAGGCCAGACACCGCAACGTTGCCTCGTGAACATCTGCGGGATCGCCATTGATCGGCACTTGCCTCGGCCATTCCAAAGTCGGTCGCCTTGCCTCCCCCGCCTCCGCGAAGGGCCTGCGGTATTCCGCGCGGTCCTCCTCGGCCATATTTGGGAACTGCCGCAACAACACCCTCTCGACGAAGGTGTTGTTGGTGAGCACGTCAAGCTCGGCCTCGGGGGTGCGAAAGCGCGAGAAAAATTGCATCGCAAAGGCCGGAGTGTTGGAATCGTTCTGCGAAACGACAAACGTCTCCATGAACACAATCGCCTTCACACGCGCTTCGTTGCGCATCGCCCAGTGGAACCCAAGCGGACCGCCCCAATCGTGCACAACAAGCGTAACGTCACGGTGTGCGCCGGCGGCGTCCAGAACGTCGTCTAGCCGGCGGCTGTGCTCGAAGAAGGTATACTTTCCGGGACCTGAGTTCGGCAGTTTTTCTGAATCTCCCATGCCAATCAGATCGGGCGCGATGCAGCGCCCGAGGCCCGTAAGATGAGGAAAGACGTTTCGCCAAAGGTAGGACGACGTTGGGTTGCCGTGCAGGAGCACGATCGGTGCGCCTCGCCCGGCCTCGAAATAGGCCATGCGCAGGCCGCCGTCGGTTCGGAGGAATTTCTTCGCGGCTCGAAACGCGGCCGCGCCCTGAAGAGGCGGCGTGCTCGCGCAGGAAGCGGTCATGCTCACGCCAAGCGCACCCTCCACCGCTCCTCGACGGGTGAACAACGCGCTCACTGCCCACCGCGACGGCGATAGGTAAACGACCAAGTCGTGGTCCACGTTCGCTGCGCTTCGTTGTAAGCCTCACCCCATTGGCGCACGGTATTCGCATCAACGCGCTGAAAATTCATGCGTTGTCGTCCCGCAGGCGCGCTTGGTTGGGGCGGGCTCAGATTGTCGAGCCGCATCACGCCTTCGGCATCGACCAACCCGGAATATTCCGTTCGCGTCCCGCTCGCGTCTGCCCAGGTTTGATGCCACTTGCCGTCGGACCCATCGTAGATGTTGATGGAGTGCCCGTGCGCGTTGCGAAACGGGCGCCAATTTTCCAGTATGACGCAGCCTTGGTCGTGCAGGGTGATGGCGCTTTCAGCAATCACTACCGGCGACTGACCTGGTGACACATCCCACTCGCCCAGCCAAAAGTCGAACTGACGGCTCTCGGCGCTGATGCAGCCAGCGGGCCGCTGCGGCGTTACCGCGCCGCCCTGGATGATGGCGCGCGAGCGCTCGACCTCGGCCTCCAACGCCTGCCGGCGCATCGAGCTTGGCGCTGGCGGCGCCTGCTGCTGTTGCGCGGTTTGCGCGCCGGCCATTGTTGGGATGACGAGCGTTAGAGTCGCCAGCAGCGCAATAAAAGTTGCTCTCATATTCATGTCAAACCTCTCAACAACGCTTATGCGCATGGGTGCGAAAGTCCAACGTGACAGAAATTCCTGGCGCTGAAACGGATCGGGCGGGGGCCCCTCGATCACGTCCATTGCCAGATCTCAAACGGCGCGCCGCCTGGAGTGGCGAAACTCATTCGTTGGCCGAGCGAAAAGCCGCGCCCACTTCGGTCCAGCGCTACCGCGCCGCCTGCGGCTGCCTCGCGCGCTGTCGCGCGCAAATCCGTGCTGGTGAAGACCAACGCAACCCCTAAATCATCGCGCGCTAGCGCCTCGCGCGGAAGTAAGTCGGGCTCAAAGTCCTGATTATGATGCAGCATGAACGCGAAGGAGCGGTCGGTTTCCAGATACGGCACCGAGGGCGGAAAATAGCGCTCTGTCATTGCCACGAAGCCGAGCGCGCCTTCCAGCAGCGATCGTGTGGGCGCAATCGCTGCGGCAGGCACGTCGAAGCCGCAATTGTAGATGCGCGGCTCCGCGAACAACGGCGTCGGCCGCGCCGAATGCATCATGTGATGGATAACGCCAGCGTGATCAGCGAACCGGATCGAACGCCCAACGGCGGTGGCGTAGGGTTCGTTTGTCGTCAATCGGGCGCCGGCGCTCTGAAGCACGCCGATGCTGGCGTCGAGATCGTTTGACTGGAACGTTATCTCTGAATTGGCGACATTTTCAGGGTGCAGCCGAGTGGCGCCCACAACCTCCAAGTAAAGCGGCATGTTCGCCGCAAAGCGCGCCCAGCCTCGGCCCGGCTCAAACTCGGCGAGGGCAAAGCCCAATCCGTCCGCATAAAAGGCCAACGCTGCGTCAAGATCAGGCGTGCGGATCAGAACACCGTGGTGGCGGACCTGAACGCCTCCTTGTGCATACGCCGTGCTGGCCACCATGGCGGCGACGCCACCCAAGGCCACCCGGCGATTGAATGTTAGTCTTCGCATGCGATCCCTCCTACACGAGGGCATCATTATGGTAGCCCCAGCCGCAGGCTGTGCAGAAAGTGCGAACCGCGGACTCCCCGCTTCGCCGCTGCGGCCCGGGTGGGAGTATCGTGGCTGGGAGGAATTTTCATGGTGAGGGGGGCGAAGCCAGCCCTAGGGCCGCCACCTGGTTCTTGTTCGCTCTTGTGTTCCCACGCATGCTCGACGCCGCAGTGGCCGAGCCTCGACGTTTCTGGCGGCGCGCCCGCTGTCACCCAGTGAACACATTCGCACCTTCGGCACAGCGGCGCACCTCCAAAGGCGCCATTCTCGTACTGCTAACGGGCGCACCGGAGCTTCAGCTTTCCTGGGAGCTTGCAACCGGAGGACCACCATGAAGTTTTCTCGAATTCGCGCCTTCTGCGCTGCCGCCATCGTTGCGACTTCCATGGCTGCGGCCACGCCCGCGTTTGCCGAGGCCGGCCATCTCGATCCTAACGGTCGTTCCAGCATTTCGCGGTTTTTCCACGATTTGTTCGCAGCACTTGGTTTGATCCAGAGCGATGACGGCGACGTAAGCGACGCTGGCATTGGCGCTGATCCATTCGGCTGAGGGGGTTAAGCCTCGTGCGGCGTTGGCCGCAAACGAGCCGTGGGCGCAGCATCCTGACAAACCCCGCCCACCCGCAATTAGCGCGCGAACATCGACGGCGACACGCCATGAAAGGCGCGAAAAGCCCGTGCAAACGCGCTGAAATTGTTGTACCCAACCGCTAGCGCGACATCAGTGACGCTTCCAAGTCGGCTTCGGAGCAGCTCGGCGGCGCGCTCCAGCCGGCGCCGCCGTAGCGCCTGATAAGGCGTTTGGCCAAAACAGCGTGTGAATGACCGCAAGAAATGTGTACGTGACAGCCCGGCTGCTCTCGCTATGTCCGGCAAGGCGATATCGGTCTCAAACACGGCGTCGATGTAGGCTCGGCCGATAAGACAACGACGATACAGTTCGGCGCGGGTGGACTTGCGCAAGGCGCCGAGCTTCTCTTTGGTTCGCCAATGGGGCTGTTCATGGTCGATTAAAGCCGTTAGCAGGCGCGCAGAGAATTCTTGCCTCGCAAGAGTGGGCGCGCCTCGAAGGGTGGGAATGGCGTCCGTCAGTCCGGAGAGTCGGCTATCTGTGCGGCGTTTCACCGCCGGAAACTCGAACTTGGACCCGTCTGCGCCTGGATCATCGACCAGCGCGGCATCGGACAACGGAAGACGCGCGGCGTCCAGCACATCTTCCCGCGAGAAGAACACGCACATGGTCTCCACTGGCGCGTCTGAATCAATCGCGCTCTCGTAAGGTTGGTCATCGTTAATGACTAGGAGCTCGCCCGGGTCAACGGCTTCGTAAAACCCATGGACATTGAAGCGTTCGCTGCCGCTGCGGACCAGCTTTAAGGAAAGCGGGGCGGTGTGCCTGCTATAGGCAGCGCTGGTCGCTCGATCGTGGACAACGATAGTCTCAGCACCCCAAAGGTAGTGCTTCAGGACTCTAAGGTTGTCGGGATTAGGTAGCGGCTTGAATTGCATGCCTCCATCTCGCACTTCCCCGCACAAATTTCTTCCACTGATCGTCGCAAGTCCAGAGGGATGCGGCGGGGCGCGCTGGTCTTTGCGGATGGAACTCGCGACCTGGGTGTGGGTCTTTTTGTCGGAGCCTTCTACTCGCCCTGCCTGCCCGATGCAGGCAGCGGCGGCGTGAGCTTCGGGCGGACGGCGGACTCCCTTTTATTGAGGGCCGCATGTCCAAGCTGGCGTGCTTAGTGGTTGCTGGCATCCGCTGGGGTCAGATTGCGAACATCGGTTGCCCACCACGTGCCCACCAAAGCCAGAGGCGCCTCGAACGCCTAGACGTAAATCGTTGAAAACATGGCGCACCCGGAGGGATTCGAACCCCCGACCTCTGCCTTCGGAGGGCAGCGCTCTATCCAGCTGAGCTACGGGTGCTGGCGACACCGCTTGACCCGGTGCGCGGTGGGCGACAGCTCTAACCGAGGCCGTTCGCAAAGGCGAGCCCGAGGAAGCATTCAATGCGCGCGCTGGTCTTGTCACTCTTCGCGGCGGCGACCTGGGTGCTGGCGGCTTGCGAGCCCCAGCCAGCGCCGGTCGGGCCAGCTCTTTGGCGAATTGCTGACGCTGATAGCGAGATTTGGCTTTTTGGCAGCGTACACGTGCTGCCCACAAACCTCGCCTGGCGTAGCCGACGCGTGAACACCGCGTTCGCCGCTTCCGCAGAACTGATGACTGAGACCGACGTCAGCGAGGCCGCTCGGTCGAGCTTTCCTGCCCTGGCGGCGCGCTATGGCGCATCGCCGGACGGTATTGGTCTATCTGGCCGCTTGCGGACGAATGAAAGCGCGCGTCTGGCGCGTCTGGCGCGCGAGCTTGGACTTGATCTCACCGCGTTAGAGCAACTTCGGCCTTGGCTGGCGGCGCTGCAACTTTCTTATGCCTCCGCGTCGCGAGCAGGACACGTCGCCGAAGCAGGCGTCGAAGCCGTCCTTGTCGCCGAAGCCCGCCGCAGCGGCAAACGCCTCTCGTTCTTGGAGACACCTGAACAACAAATCCGCAGCCTCGCCAGCCTCGCCCCCGCCGACGAATTACATTTTCTAGCGGTTACCATTCGGCAGATCGAAGAGGAGCCTGAGCTAATCGACAGCCTCGACAACGCCTGGGCTCGCGGCGACGTCGCCGAACTGGCGCGCCAACTCAATGTGCAATGGCGCGAGGCCGGCGCCGGCGTGCACAACGCGCTCATTCTTGAGCGCAACCGCGTGTGGGCAGACGAGATCGCGCGCCGGCTCGAAGGGTCGGGACGCGTTTTCGTGGCCGTTGGTGCGGCGCACCTGGTTGGCGAAGACAGCGTAATCGCCTTGCTCCGGGCGCGCGGAATCGAAGTCGATGACCCCTAACCCGCAGGCGGACGCACGATGCGTCCCTGCAAATTGGCTTGCACTTCGCGCGCGTCAAAAGCGTTGGGATCATCGCCAGGCTTCGGACCGCTAAACATCGCGATCTCCGCCACCGCCTCATAGCGTGTGACTTCGCGATAACTGGCCGGCTCAGCCCAGAACGGATCGTACCACGGGCTCCAGCCGCGCCGCGGCGAGAAATACCAATGGTCAAAAGCAAACCGAGATTGATCGAGACCCGTGCTCTGCAAGCGGGTCCGCTCTTCAGTGTCGCGTTTGGCGACGACGAAATAATCCCTACCACCTTGCAACGTGACCTCAGCGGCTCGGAACAGCAGGTACGTTTCCACGGTTTCCCGATCCGTGAGCGTGTTGCCCCGAAACGTGATCCGCACCCGGTTGGACTCAATCTGCTGTTCTTGAAAGCCGTAGCGATCACTCGCCGCCGGCTGGTAGGGCGTCGCAGTCGCGCAGGCGGCCAGAGCCCCGGCCATCGCAGCAAGCACTAGCATTCGCATCCAACACTCTCCCAAATGGCGCCCCACCCCTCCAATATGGTGGTGAGCCAAGCGCGAAGCCAGTCGCAATCTAGTGATGGAAGAGCGCGTCGGCCTTGCGGAAGACCGCTGGCGCGAGCATTTCCCCGGAGGCGAGTTGGACCGAGTGAATCACGGCGTCGATTTCGCGCCGCCAAAACTCGAGGAAGCGATGGATGCGCGGGTATGCCGGCGCGAGGTCCAGCGTTTGCCACACAAAGCTCTGCAACAACGAAGGGTGGTCAGGCAGGTAATAGAGAACCTCAGCCGTGGCCAAGCGCCACCCGCCAAGTCTGAACTCGATCTCTGCGGTGTTGCCGGCGCGCATGCTGTTCTCCCTGCACGAACGGTGCGGGCGAACGTATTAACAAGTCAATATGCTGAAACTGCTAGCAATTTCATCGTTGCGCTGCCACGCGGCCAGAGAATTCTGACTCCTTGGCCATCACCCAGCGCCGCGAAGCGACGTAGCAGGCGAGATAACCGAGCAGAATCGGTGGGGCGCCTATGGCTGCGGGAAGCGCGGGTGAAATACCCTGGGGCGCCAGCGCCAACGCCACCAAGAACAAGGTTACCGGGAATCCGATCGCAAGCAGGAACAGCCCGGCCACACTTAGCACACGCGCTTCGGCGCGGAGGATTGCTGCAATGGGTCGAGCACGGCGCATGTGCACGCGCCTGCGAAAGTCACGCCAAGCGGGAACACGCAACGCGCGTGTGTGTTGCGTCACCAACACGCAACACGCTCAAGCGCTTGTGCGACACGAAAATCACGGTTCTCCTGACGTGACATTAAGCCGGAGGAATTACCTAGGAGGAGCGGGTCCCTCCGCAGAAGCTGGGGGCGCAAAGGTCCATGTCATTGACAAATCTGCTCACAGCGGACGAGCATGAACTCGTCAACCATTACCCCAGTCGTGCTGAACACGCGGCTGATGGGATTGTCCATGCGATCGGCCTTTTGGCGGCGCTAGTGGGTGGCGGGCTTTTGGTCGCTGTAGCGCTGATGAACCGCGGGGTGCCTATGGCGACCGCAAGCGCGCTCTACGCTTTCTGCCTGATGGCGATGCTGGCTGCCTCCGCTGTCTACAACTTCTCCAAACCAACCGCCGCGCGCCGTGTGCTGCGCCGCATCGACGAAGCCGCCATCTTCCTGATGATCGCCGGCTCCTACACGCCCTTCACCATAAAGCTGCTGCCACCGGATTTCGCGCTCTGGGTGACGGTGGCGATCTGGGCCGCCGCTTTGGCGGGCGCTGCCGGCAAGGTGTTCTGGACCGGCCTTTCCGACCGCGCCTGGTGTGTGGTGTATCTCGCCTTCGGCTGGCTGGCGGTGCTGGTGCTCGGGCCGGTCGCGCCGACTTTGCCGCCGATCGCGTTCTGGCTGCTGGTCGCGGCGGGACTCACTTATTCAGGCGGCGTCGTGCTTTACCTCAACCACGCCCTCCCCTTCCGCCGCGCGATCTGGCACGGCTGTGTCGTACTGGGCGCAGCGGGGCACTACGCGGCGGTGCTACTTGGATTGGTGCTCTAGATTGCGCCCCTTCGGCGGCCTGCCCTCACCGACAAAAAAAGCCGCGGGGGTGAGCCCGCGGCAAAGGTCAAATAGGGAGGAAACGCCCGACAGGGCGGAGGCAGCGTCGCGAAACGCTGCAACGCAGCAAAACTAGGGTGCGGCGCACAAAAATACAAGCTCGCCAGGCGCTTCGCTGCACGCCAGGAGTTGCAGAATGCTGTTTATGTTGCTTTTTCTCTAGAGCTGTGACTTATCGCGGTTGCTCACATCCAATCTTGGATGGGTTCAACGTGAGGAATCTCCACTGCCGCCGTTGATGCGGGCGGCAGTCGCGGGCAGAACGCCCGCCTGTCTGTCATAGCGAGACCGCTTCCAGACGGATTTTCCTGAACGCGGTCTCGAGAGAAAAGTCCCATGGCCGAGCGCTTGCGCAACCTCGCGATCATTGCACACGTCGACCACGGCAAAACCACGCTCGTGGATCAGATGCTGACCCAAGGCGGGGCTTTCCGCGCCAACGAAGCTCACGCCGAGCGGGCGATGGACTCCAATCCACAAGAGCGTGAGCGCGGCATCACCATCCTGGCCAAATGCACGTCCATCCTTTGGGGAAAGGGCGAAGACGAGACCCGCCTCAACATTGTCGACACCCCCGGCCACGCCGATTTCGGCGGCGAGGTCGAGCGCATCCTCGGCATGGTCGATGGCTGCCTCCTACTGGTCGACGCCGCTGAAGGACCAATGCCGCAAACCAAGTTCGTGCTTTCGAAGGCGCTGGCGCGCGGGCTTCGCCCTATCGTTGTGCTCAACAAGGTCGATCGCCCCAACGCCGACCCCGACCAAGCGCTCTCCGATATCTTCGACATGTTCCTGGCTTTGGGCGCCAGCGACGCGCAGGCTGATTTTCCGATCCTCTATGCTTCCGGCAAAGAAGGCTGGGCTGTGAAGGACATGAAAGAGCAGCGCAAAGATCTGAGCGCGCTGTTCGATCTCATCGTTACGCATGTGCCCGAGCCAGAGCCTGTCAACCATCGTGACGAGCCGTTCGCGGTGCTCGTCACTATGCTCGACGCCGACCCATTCCTAGGCCGCGTGCTGACCGGGCGCATCGAGAGTGGACGCCTCGCCGTCGGCGCGACAGTGAAAGCAATCACCCGCGACGGTCGTGAAATCGAGCGCGGACGCTTAACCAAACTGCTCGCGTACCGTGGCCTGAAGCGCGTTCCGGTGGAGCGTGCAGAGGCAGGCGACATCGTCGCGATCGCCGGCCTAGTGGACGCCAGCGTCTCTGACACCATCGGCGCGCTTGAGCTGACAAAGGCGATTCCCGCGCCGCCGATCGACCCACCCACGCTCTCAATCACAGTATCCATCAACGACAGCCCCCTTGCTGGTCGCGCGGGAGACAAAGTTCAGAGCCGCGTCATTCGCGATCGGCTCATGCGCGAAGCGGAAAGCAACGTCGCCATCCGCGTCACTGAAACGCCGAGCAAGGACGCCTACGAGGTCGCCGGGCGCGGCGAGTTACAATTGGGCGTTCTCATTGAAACCATGCGCCGTGAAGGCTTTGAGGTGTCGATCTCGCGTCCGAAGGTGCTGACCCGCGAAGAGAACGGCAAAGTGCTTGAGCCGATCGAGGAAGCCGTCATCGACGTTGATGGCGAGTATTCCGGGATCGTCATCGAGAAGATGAGCTTGCGCAAGGCCGAACTCGCCGACATGCGCCCGTCAGGCGGAGACAAAACACGCTTGGTGTTTCACGCGCCCTCGCGCGGATTGATCGGCTATCATGGTGAATTTCTCACCGACACACGCGGCTCGGGCGTGATGAACCGTTTGTTCCATGGCTGGGCGCCCTGGAAGGGCGAGATACCCGGCCGCCGCAACGGCGCGCTGATCTGCAACGACAACGGCCAGTCAACGGCGTTCGCGCTGTGGAATCTGGAAGATCGCGGCAAGATGTTCATCGCCGACGGCGAAGACGTTTACGCCGGCATGATCATTGGTGAAAATTCGCGTAGCGATGATCTCGACGTTAACCCTATGAAGGGCAAGAAGCTCACCAATGTGCGCGCCTCTGGTAAAGACGAGACCATCCGGCTGACGCCGCCGAAACGGCAGACGCTGGAACAGGCCATCGCCTGGATCGAGGATGACGAACTGGTGGAGGTCACGCCCGCCGCTATTCGCCTGCGCAAGGCTCATCTCGATCCCAACGAGCGCAAGCGGGCCTCTCGCGCCAAAGAGGCCGGCTGAGGCGTGGGTGCTTAACCGAAAGGGCACGTGCCCTTTCGGTTCAAAATTCGCCCCGCAGGCTGGCGTCATCATGGTTTCACGCCCACGATGCACTGAAACACGCCTGTTTTGCGCGGCGCGCCTCTTGCTCCTCCCCTTTTCGCAAGACAGGCGGGCCCATGGGGGAACCGCCGTGAACAAGGGCGCTACTATGGCAAACGCCATCGACCTCCACGTCGGCAAGCGACTTCGTCGCCGTCGCCGGCTCCTGGGCCTCACCCAACAACAATTGGCTGAGTCCATCGGCATTCGCTTCCAACAAATCCAAAAATACGAATGCGGCGCCAACCGCGTAACCGCGAGCCGTCTTTACGAACTCGCGGTCGCGCTGAACGTGCCGGTCAATTACTTCTTCGAAGGCCTGCAGGCCGTCGCCAACCCGGCGGCGCCCGGCGCGCCAGCCAACGACCGCGACCTCATCGCGGCGGACGTGCTCAGCCAAAAGGAAACGCTCGAACTGATCCGCGCTTATTACAAGCTTGGTGAACGTCCGCGCCGCCGCCTTCTGGACCTCGCCAAAGCGTTGCAAGACGAAAACACCGACGCAGCTTAGCCGACCTCAGCCTATCGGCGTCGGAGTTGCGGGCTCGCCACATCGGCGGGCCCGCTTTGCGTATAGCGCTCAAACCAAGACTTGCTCGCGGCGTTCAAAGCGGCTTGAGTGGCGCGGCGGGTACAAAGTACAAAGCGGAGAGTCGGCCATGCGCAGAGCTTGGGTCGTTCTGATCGCGTTCGTGGCGTTAGCTTTCGGCGTCGAGCCGTCGCAAGCGCAGTTCGCCGAATGCAGTCAGGACTACGTCCGCACGTTTGAGGTCACCGAAGGTGACATACCTTGGTCGCCCGGCGAACTTGAGTGCGTTGAGTATTTTCGATTTTCCGTCTCGACGCCGCACGGCGAGCGTTGGATACGCGGCATCGGCGACATCAATGTGGGCGCCCTGCTTACACCCGGCGCTATCGAGTCAGTCGAGACCGGTGCGCGGCGCGCGGCCGAACGCTTGCGGGAGCTGGGCGATTATCGCATCGACAACACAACCATACTCATGGCGTTTGCCGTCGCGCACGCGGACTCGGACGCGCCCTTGGAGGGAAGTGCAGCGGCGTGGACCGAGCCCGGCCAAGGCCGCGAAAGTTCGGAATGCCGGATGACCGCGTTTCTGCTGGGCGACTACAATACCGATCACGAGATTCCGTATATGGTTGCGCACGAGCTGTTTCATTGCGTGCAGATCGCGAGCTTGTCGGAAGCTCAGAACGCGACCAGTTCAGGCCTGGGCCTGTGGTGGATTGAAGGCTCGGCTGAGGTATTCGCCGCTGCGACGGTCGGAGCGCAGGACCGTTGGAATAGCGCCGCCGCGTTCGACGAGGCCGTGCTGAACGAGCAAGCGCTTTTCGAAATGAGCTACAGTGCTTCAATTTTCTTTTATTGGCGCCACCAACACTCCGGCTTGGCAGGGCTAATGCCTTTCCTCCTTCAGATGGCGGGCGACGCCAGCGCCGCAGCTCAGCGCGGCGCTATCCGCGCGGCGATGTCGAACGAAGAATTGCTGGAATTTGCCGAGGCCTACGACGACCGGCGCATTTACTATCCTGGCGGCGGCGGTGTGCGCTTCGGCACGCGCATTGACGGTGAAACCTGGACCATTGACGCGACCAGCACGCACAACCGCGAGCTCAAACCATTCGTGATCACGCCGGGTTGGGCTGATTATGCTTGTGGCACTTGGCGCAATCGCCTGACACCCGACAACCTGAATGTCGAGGCCACGGAAGAAAGCAGCTCTACTTGGGAGGCCTATCCTGCCGAGATCGATCGCCGCGAAGGCGCCCGAACGCGCTATCGCACCATGGCCATGCACACCGGCGATGAGGACGTAACTCTGAGCATGCGCGCGGAACGGCGGGCGAGTTGCACGCCGTGCCTCTCACGAACCGTGATTGACCGCTGCTTACTCGGAACCTGGCGGCAGACCGGCGGCGGGCCAATGGAGTGGTTGCGCCGGCAAGGCATTCCCCAGGTCACGCGCGACAACACGGGCGCGCTCGTCATGACCCTCAATGAGAACGGCACGTTCTCCTCGCAGAATGTCGGCATGGATTTCCAGGTGACCGTCCCCGGTCGTGACGGCCCGACCACCGGCGATGGGTACGGCGCCATTCAAGGCACGAGCGGGCGCTGGTCGGCCCAGGATGGCCGGCTCTACGCCTGTTTCGACAGCGGCGGCGAGGCGGCTGGAACTGTTGCCGTGCGAACGCCGGGAGGCGGCAGCTCTTCGCCCTTCGCCTTCGGCAGCAATGCCGGCGAACAAGGCTCGTCGAGCTACACCTGCTCTGACGCCGCGTTCACCACGTCCTCGCCCATGCCGCGCGGCGGTGCGATGGAATACCAGTTCGCCCGTGTGACGCCGCCACCGCGGCCCTAGCTGCAGGTGAAAAATGCGCTGCGCAATCGTCCTTTGCCTGGAGGGAGCGAGGTCGCGACTACGTTACCGGTAAAATTCTACCCGCCGATCGCGGAAAAATCCCCAAGCGGCGCGGTGACGATCCAGAAAGTCGAGGTCGAAGCTTTGCACCAGCACACCTTCATCTTCACGATCGAAGCTCTGCACCAGGTCGCCGCGGTGGTCGGCAACAAACGAAGAGCCATAGAATTTTTGCCCGCTTGATTCCAGACCGACGCGATTGGACGCGACAATCGGGATCACATTGGAAACGGCGTGCCCTTGCATCGCGCGCCGCCACGGATCGCGTGTGTCGAGCGAGCTATCATGGGGTTCGCTGCCAATGGCCGTTGGATAGAACAACACATCAGCGCCCATCAACGCCATCGCCCGCGCTGCCTCAGGGAACCATTGGTCCCAGCAGATGCCGACGCCAATGCGACCGTACGCAGTTTCCCACACTTTGAAGCCCGTATCACCGGGGCGGAAATAGTATTTCTCCTGATAGCCTGGCCCATCGGGAATATGGCTCTTGCGATAGACGCCGAGAGCGCTGCCGTCCGCATCGATAATGACGACGGAATTATAATACGTAGGCCCGTCACGCTCAAAGATCGACACCGGAAGTACGACGGCCAACTCTTTCGCCAACGGCATAAGTGCGGTGACGCACGGATGCTCCAGCGCCGGGTACGCAGCCCCGAACCATTTCTCCTGTTGCGTCGTGCAGAAATACGGACCTTGGAACAGCTCCGACGGCAATACTACCTGAGCGCCTATTTTTGCCGCATCGCGAATGAAGCGCTCGGTTTTTCCGATGTTGGAAACGATGTCCTCGTCATACGAAGTTTGAATCGCAGCGACTGTGATGGTGCGGGACATCAAGCCGGCTCCTGTTGGGTAATGCAGTGGAACGAACCGCCGCCGGTGAGAATGGCGTGCGAGGAAAGGCCAACGACGTTGCGACCAGGGAACAAGGGCGCCAACGCCGCCCGCGCATCGTCGCCGCTGTCGGAATAGATCGGAACTACCACCACGGTATTGCCGATCATGAAATTCATGTGGCTGGCAGGTATCGCGTCGTCGTCTTCGTCCAACAATAATCCTGGCGAAGGAACGAGCACCACGTCGAGCTTGCGCCCGCGTGCGTCGCTCATCGCCTTCAACGAAAGGGCTATTTCTTCCAGAACATCCGCGTTCGGGTCATTTTTACCGCGCGGCGCCTGGCACACAACGCGGCCCGGCGCCACGAAGCGCGCGAGATTGTCGATATGACCGTCGGTGTGATCATTCATTAAGCCCTCGTCGAGCCAAAGCACTTTTTCCACACCCAGCGCACGCTTCAGTTCAACTTCCGCCGCCGCTTCGGTCCAGTGCGGATTACGATTGGGATTGAGTAGGCATTGCCGCGTGGTGAGAAGCGTTCCCTCCCCATCCATTTCAATGGCGCCGCCTTCGAGGACAAACTCATGGCGCGAAAGCACCACACCTGCCGCGCGAGCAATTTGCTCTGCGACTCCTTCGTCGTGCGGCAACACATACTTCCCGCCCCAGCCGTTGAAACGGAAGGCCCGCGCCACGCCCCGCGAAAAGACCGGACCGGTATCCCTCAGCCAGATGTCGCCGAACGCGGCGGGAATAATCTCCGCATTTGCGCCAAGCGCCAATCTGGCGGTCGCTTCGGCCTCACGCCCCTGCGCGAGCACTTTCATGCGATCACCGGCGCCGCCGTCGGCAAGCGCGCGCACCATCGCAGCGACCTCGGCCCGCGCCGGCTCGATGTCCTCGCCCCAGAGTTCTGCGGCGGAGGGCCATGCGGTCCAGATCGCCTTATGCTCAGCCCATTCGGGGGCAATATTGCTCATCGTCTCAGCCATGTGTCTGTGGATGACGCCAAATAAGCGCTCATACAGCCTTTGCAAGCGCTGGCTCGTTCTAGCTTCAAACGCGCGCTTCCGCTAAGAGGTCACAGGGGGATTTTTCGAGACAAAGATGACGCCTGCCCAAAGGACCGGCCTCGACCGCGCCACGCTCGCATTCCTGGCGGTGGCGGTAGGCTTGACGTGGCTGCGCATCGCCTTGTTGCGCATGAGCACGATCGATCTTTATTTTGATGAGGCTCAGTATTGGGCTTGGTCGCGCACGTTGGAACTTGGCTATTTCACCAAGCCGCCGCTGGTGGCTTGGGTGATCGCAGCCACCACCGGGATGTTCGGCGACGCCGAATGGGCGGTGCGATTGGCAGCGCCCCTGGCGCACGGGATCGCTGCCCTCGCCCTGTTTGGGCTTGGCCGATCGATGTACGGCGCTTGGGCGGGATTCTGGGCCGGCGTAACGTGGCTGCTCATCCCCGGCGTTTCGCTTTCAGCCAACGTCATCTCAACCGACGCCCTGCTTTTGCCGCTCTGGGCGGTCGCGCTTTACGCGATGTGGCGGCTGGTTGAGACGCGGGCGTGGGTTTGGGCTGCTCTTCTTGGCGTCACGCTCGGGTTGGGCGTGCAGGCGAAATACGCCATGCTCTACTTCCCGCTCTGCGCGGCGACGGCCGCGTATTGGCATCCTCCAATGCGTCAAGCCTTGGGCGGCGGGCGCGCGCTGGCGGCGGCGCTGATCGCCTTCGCGTTGGTAGCGCCCAATCTCTACTGGAACGCCCAGCACGGCTTCGTCACCGCCCAACACACAGCCGCAAACGCTCGCCTCGACGCGGCCGACCTGTTCAATCTCGATGAATTGTTCGAATTCATTGGCGGCCAGGCCGGCGTCATTGGGCCGCTTGTGTTCGCGGCTTTGATTTGGCTTTTTTGGCAGGTCGCTCGCCGTGCGTCGGGGCTCACGGACAAGGATAAGGTTCTGCTTGCCTTCATGGCGCCGCCGCTGATTTTCGTTTCCATCGTCGCATTCGTGTCGCGCGCAAACGCAAACTGGGCGGCCGCCGCGTATCCCGCCGCCATCGTGTGGGTTTGCGGAAACTTAACCGCCAGCGTGAACGGGCGGCGCTTCCTGGCGGCGGCGACCGCGCTCAATTTTGGTTTGGCGGCGCTGGCGATGTTCATCATGACCGATCCAGCCATTTCAAACCGCTTCAAAGGCGTACGCAATGCCCGCGGCTGGGAAGAAACTGCGCGTGAAATCGCGTTGCGTGCGGTTGCACAACCGGGGGAAACGCCGTTCACGGCGGTCTTGGTCGATGATCGCGCGACCTTTTTTGAGCTCGGATATTATTGGCGTCACGCGCGGCGCGCCAGCGCGCCCTTGCCGCCAGTGCGCATGTGGCTCTTACACGGGCAAGCGCACAATTCAGCCGAACTGACCGATCCAATGCGAACCGAAGAAGGCGCGCGCGTTCTGATCGTGCATTTGACGCCAGACTATTTGCCGCTTGTGGCGGGAGATTTCACTGTGTTTCGCGCAGTGGAACACCTCACCATCCCGCTCGGCGGCGAATTCAACCGTGAGGTGGAAATCTCCGTCGGCGAGGGCTTCGCACAAGCGCCGCGCGACGAGGCGTTCGAGCAGCGGCTCCACGACCGTAGCTTGCACTAATCAGTCTCCGGCTGGATCGAAATCCCCGAACGCACTTCCGCCACGCTCCGCTGAGCATGCCTTGTCGCGGAAGAGTGAGAAAAGCTCCCGCCCCATGCCGCGCCCGTTGGCGCTGAGGTCGAGTTGCGATGGCGCGCGATCGCGCCAATCCGTCGGGGAGACGACATCGAGCTTACCCGCTTCGGCGTCGACGCGCACTATGTCTCCATCGCGCAGCTTCGCCAGCGCCCCGCCTTCGGCGGCTTCCGGCGTCACGTGGATCGCCGCCAGCACTTTGCCCGACGCGCCGGACATGCGCCCGTCCGTCACCAACGCCACGCTGAAGCCGCGATCCTGCAAGGCGCCGAGCAGCGGCATGAGTTTATGCAATTCCGGCATGCCGTTGGCGCGCGGCCCCTGCCCGCGCACAATGACAACGCAATTGCGATCGAGCGCGCCCTGCGCGAACGCGGCTTGCACTTCGGCCTGTGAATTGAACACCAAGCCCGGCGCCTCGACCGCCCGGCGCTCCGGCGCCACCGCCGACACCTTCACCACAGCCCGCCCCAAATCGCCGGCCATGACGCGCAAGCCGCCGTCGGCCGCGAACGGCGCCGTCGCGCCGCGCAACACAGAATCGTCGGCGCTCATCGCTTCGGCGTCGCGCCACGCCAGCGTCTCTCCCACCAGGAATGGCCCTTGGGTGTAAGCAGAGAGGTTCTCGCCCGCCACGCTCGCAGCATCGGCATGCACGAGCCCCGCGTCGATCAATTCACGCGTCAAGAACGCAACGCCGCCGGCGGCATGGAAATGGTTCACGTCCGCGGACCCATTTGGATAAATGCGCGCCAGCAAGGGCGTAACCCGTGAAACATCGGCGAAATCTTCCCAAAGGAGCTCGATCCCGGCGGCCGCCGCAATCGCCGGCAGGTGGATGAAATGGTTGGTCGAACCGCCGGTGGCCATCAATCCCACCATGGCGTTGACGATAGCGCGCTCGTCCACCACCCGCCCGATCGGCCGGTAGTCATCACCGAGGCCGGTGATTGCAGCTGCACGTTTGGTCGCGGCGATGGTCAACGCCTCGCGCAAAGGCGTGTTTGGATTGACGAAGGCAGCCCCTGGCAGGTGCAAACCCATAAGTTCCATCATCATTTGATTGGAATTGGCGGTGCCGTAGAATGTGCAGGTGCCCGGCGAGTGGTAGGATTGTGATTCCGCCTCGAGCAATTCCGCGCGCCCAATCTTGCCTTCGGCGAACAATTGCCGGCGCTGGGCCTTTTCCTTGTTGGGCAAGCCAGACGGCATCGGCCCGGCCGGCACGAATATCGCCGGAAGCCAGGGAAACCTGAGCGCACCGATCAGCAACCCCGGCACGATCTTGTCGCATATGCCCAGCAACAGCGCCGCATCGAAGGTCGCGTGCGAGAGCGACACGGCCGTCGAGAGCGCGATCACATCGCGGGAGAACAACGACAGCTCCATACCCTCGAAGCCCTGCGTGATGCCGTCGCACATCGCCGGCACGCCCCCAGCCACCTGCGCCACAGCGCCAGCTTCGCGCGCGGCCTGCTTGATCAGCGGCGGGAAGCGCTCGTAGGGCGCATGCGCTGAAAGCATGTCGTTGTAAGCCGTAACGATGCCGATCGCAGGCCAGCGACCGAGCTTGAGCATGTCTTTGTCGTGGGCGGCGCAGCCAGCGAATCCATGCGCGCGATTGGCTTCGGCGAGACGAAGCCGCGCTGGAACGGTCGCATCATGCGCGTCGATCAAATCAAGATAACGTCGGCGACGTTTGGCGGAACGAACGCGGATGCGTTCGGTCACCTGTTCGATTGTAACGTTGAGAGTTCTCATTCCGGATCCCACCAGGCGCGGTCGTCGCGATCGAGCATCAACGCCGATTGCGTGGGGCCGGTGGAGCCGGCGGCATAAGCGTAGGGCTCGGCGCCGCTCTGGTCCCAAGCCGCCAGCAATGCATCGGCCCACGCCCACGCCGCCTCGACTTCATCGCGGCGCATGAACAGAGCAAGATTCCCACGCACTACGTCCATCAACAGGCGCTCGTAAGCGTCAGGATAACGAAGCGTGAAGGCATCGGCGAACGACAGGTTCAAAGGCACGGGCTTCACCCGCAAACCACCCGGCCCCGGCTCCTTTACATTGAGCCAGAGATTCACGCCTTCGTCGGGTTGCAGCCGCAACACCAGACGGTTCGGCGCTCCGCCACTCTGCCCGAAGATCGACACCGGCGTCGGCTTGAACTGCACCACGATCTCAGAGCGACGCGCACCCATGCGTTTGCCGGTGCGCAAATAAAATGGAACACCTGCCCAGCGCCAATTGTCGACTTCAGCCTTGATCGCCACGAACGTCTCGGTGCGTGAAGCGCGGCCAATGTCATCGCTATAGCTAGGCGCCGCCATGCCGCCGACGAGCCCCGCGCGATATTGGCCGCGCACGGTCTTAGCGCTCACATCTGCCGGGCCGATTTGCTTCAGGGCAGAAAGGACTTTGAGCTTTTCGGCGCGGATGGCGTCCGCTTCCATCGAATTGGGCGATTCAAGCGCCACCAAACACAGCAATTGCAAGATGTGATTTTGCACCATGTCACGCAGCGCGCCCGACTTATCGTAATAATCGCCGCGCCCTTCGACGCCGATTTCCTCGGCCACGGTGATCTGCACGTGATCTATTGTCTCTCGTGACCACACCGGCTCAACCAACATATTGGCGAAGCGAAGCACTAGAAGATTTTGCACTGTCTCCTTGCCGAGATAATGATCAATGCGGAAGGTGCGATTTTCATCGAAAACAGCGCCGACGCCATCATTGATCGCTCGCGCCGAAGCAAGGTCACGACCGATCGGCTTCTCGATCACGATGCGCGATGTGGGCGTCGCCAATCCCGTTTCGCCAAGGCGTTGGGCTATGCCGACGAAGAGGCTGGGCGCCGTGGAGAGGTAGAAGATGCGAACTGCACCATTGCCCTTGGATAACAGGTCGGCCAGCGGACCCCACTCGCAGGCGGGCGCTGTAGCATCAACGCGCGCATAGTCGACGCATCGGAGAAACTCGGCGAACTTGCTTTCATCAATCGCACCCGGCGCGAACTTTGCTCGGCTGTCTCGCACCAGCGTCCGAAACGCCTCGGCGTCCATGTCCGAACGGGCCGCGCCAATGATCCGCGACTGCGGCGGAATCTGCCCATCAAGGAACCGGTGCAGCAGCGCCGGGAACAATTTTCGCAACGACAAATCCCCAGTCGCGCCGAACACAACCAGGTCAAACGGGGGAACGGGAACAAATTCGGCCATGGCCGGAACAAACTAGAGTTTGCGGTCAAGCGCAAATCTCTTGGCCGAACCCAAACACGCCGTCATAGTCAAACACCATCAAAACACGTTCCGGAGCCAAGCCAATGTCATGGAATCTTGATCCTGAGCAGCTTTTGGCGCTTTCGCCGATCATGCCGGTGGTCGTGATCGAAGACGCGCATGCGGCCGAGCCGCTGGCGCGCGCTTTGCTTGCCGGTGGATTGAAAACCATCGAAGTCACCTTGCGGACGCCGGCGGCGCTCGACGCCATTCGCGCCGTGGCGCGCGCTGTGCCCGAACTCCTCGTCGGCGCCGGAACTGTGCTAAGCGAAGCTGATCTCGCGGCGGCGGTCGAGGCCGGCGCGCGCTTTGCGCTATCGCCAGGGGCAACGCCCAAACTCTTGAAGGCGGCGCGCCACGGGACGATTCCACTGGTCCCAGGCATCGCCACGGCGAGTGAAGCCATGCGCGGACTCGATCTCGGCTACCGCTGCTTTAAGTTCTTTCCCGCCGAAAATCTCGGCGGCGTCGCGGCGCTAAAATCGTTGGGCGCGCCACTCTCCAACGCGCGCTTCTGCCCCACCGGCGGCATCGGTCCGGACAAGGCGCCCGCCTATCTCGCACTTGGCAACGTGCTTTGCGTCGGCGGATCGTGGATCACGCCCGCCGACAAGATCAAATCTGGCGATTGGGCTGGCATCGAAGCGTTGGCGCGGCAAGCGGCGAGCTTTCGCTAGAGCCGGTCGCGCAGCGCATACCAGAGCATGCCGAGAACGTGCAGCGGCGCGCGCAAAGACGCCCCGCCCGGAAATTCCGGCGGCGCGATGCCGGCAAGAATATCAAAACGCTCCGCAGTTCCCGCCATCGCCTCGGCCAACACCTTGCCCACGAGCGCGGGGATCAACACGCCTTGGCCAGAATAGCCATGTGCGAAAAACAAATCGCCCAAGCGGCCGATATGCGGCAAGCGCGACATTGTAATCGAGACGAGCCCGCCCCAAGCATGATCGATGCGGACCCCGCTCAATTGTGGAAACACGCGCAGCATATGCGGGCGCACGAATTCAATTATGTCCGCAGGCGGCGACGGGGTGTAACGCTCACCGCCGCCAAAAATCAGCCGCCCATCGGCACTCAGGCGGAAATAATTGACCACAAAGCGGCTGTCGCTAACAGCGAGGTCATTGGCGATCAGCGCCGACGGATCTTCTAACGGCGCCGTCGCGACAAGGTAGTTCGCCACCGGCATGATGCGCCCGGCGATCCGCGGCTCAAGCGTGTGCAGAAGCGCATCGCACGCCAGCACACCAAAACGAGCGCGCGCCAATCCCACTTCCGTGCGAGCGATCACGCCAGCTTTTGTTTCGAGAGAAATCACCCGCGATTGCTCGAACACCTGCACGCCCGCTGCACGCGCCGCCGCCGCCAAACCAAGCGCGTAGTTCAGCGGATGCAAGTGGCCCCCGCCCTCATCGAGCAGCGCGCCGTAAACACCCGGCGAGTTGACCTTCTCAAGGGCCTCGTCTCGGGTGAGCACGCGTGCATGGGGGTAGTCCATCTCGCCTGCAAGAGCGTCGGCTTCCGCATGCATCCAAGTAAGATCCTCTGGCCTAGCGGCGGCGATGAGGTGGCCACGCACGCGCAGGTGGCACGCGATGGCGTGCGCGGCGATGCGCTCAAGCGTCAGCGTGCGCGCCTCCCGCGCGAGATCGAACAGCTTGCGTGCGGGCGCGGCGCCGAAGCGCTGGATGAGCTCGACCGCGCCTTTGCGCCAGCCAGGGATCATCTGGCCGCCATTGCGCCCCGATGCGCCCCAGCCGACGCGGCCGCCTTCCAGGAGGACAACCGAAAATCCGCGCTTAATTGCATTTAATGCGGCATGCAAGCCGGTGTAACCGCCGCCGATAACGACCACGTCGGCGTGCACCTCGCCTCGAAGCGTAGGCGCTGGTGCAAACGGATTGGCGGTGGCGGCATAGTACGATCGCGCCATGCCAAAATCGATGTTCACCTCAGACCTTGAGTAAGAGGTGGTCGCGCTCCCACGAAGAGATCACGCCTGAGAACGCGGCCAGTTCGTGCGCCTTGATGCGCTGGAACGCCAAACAAAAGTGGTCGCCGAGCAATTCCCGCACAGGTTCGCAACCAATAAAGCGATCCAGCGCCTCATCCAACGTACGCGGCAGCGTACGCGCTTTGTTGTAAGCGCTGCCTTCGATCATCGTAGAGGGGTCGAGCTTGTCACGAATGCCGATGTAACCGCACACCAGCGACGCCGCGAGCGCAAGATACGGATTGGCGTCCGCACCTGGCAAGCGATTCTCGATGCGGCGATTATCCGGTTGCGCAATCGGCACACGAAGCCCGCAAGAACGGTTGTCATAGCCCCATTGCAGATTGATCGGTGCGGAAAAATCCGGCTGCATGCGGCGAAACGAATTGACGTTGGGTGCAAACAGCGGCGTCACTTGACTCAGATATTTCTGCAGCCCCCCCACGAAATGCCGGAACAAATCAGTGTTGCCGCCACTCTGATCTAGGGGCACGCCGAACAGATTTGCCCCTGTCTTGGAATCGACCACGGAGATATGCAGGTGCATGGCGCTGCCGGGCTGGTTCTCCATTGGCTTGGCCATAAACGTCGCGTAGACGCCGTGCTTCAAGGCCACCTGGCGAACGATCCGCTTGAATACCAGCACCTGATCGGAAATGTGCACCGCGTCGCCGTGGTTGAAATTGATCTCCAGTTGAGCGGTGCCGCTCTCGTGGATCATGGTGTCGAGATGGAGCGAGGCCAACTCGGCGTGCTCGTAGATGGTCTCGATCAGGTCCTCGTATTCGGTAATCGCTTCCAAGCCGTAGGGCTGCGGCGCGGTTTCCGAGCGACCCGAACGCCCCGCCGGCGGCAACAGCGGAAGGTCGGGGTCGGTATTGACCTGGGTCAAATAGAATTCGAGTTCGGGCGCGACCACTGGGCGTAGGCCATCCTTTTTGTAAAGATCGATCACCTTCTTCAGGACGTGGCGAGAAGCGATGTCGTATGGGCGTCCGTCTGTGTGATAGGCGTCCGCGAACACAAAAGCGGTAGGGGTTTTGTAGCCGGGCGCGACGCAGATGGTTTCAAGGTCCGGGCGCAGTACAACGTCAGGGTCGCTCATCGACGTGATTTCATCGGCGTCATCGGCATATTCGCCGGTAACAGTGATGGTATAGACGCTCGATGGAATCCGCAGCGACCCGTCGCGTTCGCTTTGCAGGAATTTCTGCGCTGGAAACACTTTGCCGCGAATAACGCCGTTGACGTCCGGCACCAGGCACTCAACCTCGCCGATGCCGTTCTCCTTGATCCAGGACGCAAAACTCTTGGTCATGACATAACTCGACTTGGATGGGTGAGCCGCGCGCAGGTATACACACCGCGCAAAAGCGCGCGTGAAGCCTCGTTTGAAATTCTTTCAAACGAGCGCGGCGCGCTTACAAGCAAAAGCAGTCTTCCCGCTCGCATGCCGCGCTCATTGCCCCTCGATTGAGGGATGCGGGAGCGCATAGGTCACCTGACAGACACACTATGGGTGGGCGCATTGGGGCAAGTCAAGCGCCACAACCGAGCGAGACGCCTCGTCGCTCGTCGCTTTTGGAGTGTCTTTGTGGCAGCCGTCGGCTAACCGGTCTCCACCATGCTCAAGATCGACCTCCTATCAGACGAAGGCCTCAACACCGCCATTTACGCTGAACTGCGCGAACGGCTCGTGACCGGCAGGATTCCACCGGGGCAAGAATTGTCGACTCGCGGTCTTGCGACCGAACTTGGCGTGAGCCAAACGCCGGTTCGCGATGCGATGTCGCGACTTGCCGCTGATGGCGCGGTCGACATCCGCACAAAGCGGCGCGTCCTGGTGCCGCCAATGACGGCCGAACGCTTCGACGATTTGCTGCGCTGCCGTCTGTTACTCGAACCCGAGGCGGCGGCCCTGGCCTTACCCCATCTTGACGCTTCGCACTTGCTGCGGTTGGGCGAGATTGACTCCATGCTCGATCGCGCCATCGCCGAAGGCGACGCCGAAGCTTATTTACGCAACAACCACGCCTTTCATTTTACTCTTTATCGCGCGCAGCCGGGCCTCACGATGGCCAGGTTGATCGAGACGCTGTGGATGCAGTTCGGCCCGTTCATGCGCCTGGTTCAAGAGCGTGTCGGCAAAACAAGCTTGGAGATTGATCAGCACAAAGCCGCGCTGACCGCCATCGCCGCTAGCGACGCACAAGCGCTGCGCGCAGCGATCGCCGCAGATATCGCCGAGGGAATGGGCTTCATTTTGCGCGCCGGATTTGTCGGCGTCGGCGACAGGCCGTCAGCCCTGTAAATCCTAATCTGCTTGCAGCGCTCGGAGCGCTGGCTCGGCCTCGCGTAGCGAGCGGGCGATGGTGTCAACCATGCGATCGATCTCGGCGCGAGAGATGATCAGCGGAGGACACATGACAATGGAATCGCGGATGCCGCGCACCATCAAGCCGTTCTTGATGCAGGCATCGCGGACGATCGGTCCGGCCTTTCCTTCCTTGCCAGTAAAACGTTCGTTTGTGCCCTTCTTCGACACGATCTCAACTGCGCCGATGAGGCCTAGGGAGCGCGTTTCGCCCACGATCGGATCGCCATTGAGGCGCTTTAGCGCTTCGGCAAAATAAGGCCCAATATCTTCACGCACGCGCTCCACCAGGCCTTCGCGCTCGATGATCTCGATGTTCTTCAGCGCCACAGCCGCCGCGACTGGATGTCCGGAATAAGTATAGCCATGCACGAAGTCGCCGCCTCTTTCGCGCAACACCTCGACGATCGCATGTGATACGCCGACGGCGGAGATCGGCATGTAGCCCGAGGAGAGCCCCTTGGCCATCGGCACAAGATCCGGCGTCACGCCAAAATGCTGGAAGCCAAACCATTGGCCGAGGCGGCCAAAGCCGGTGATGACTTCATCGACGACCAGTAGAATTCCATATTTCCGGCAGATTTTTTCGACACGCTGCCAATACCCTTTTGGCGGAATGATCACGCCTCCGGCGCCTTGCACCACCTCGCCAATAAACGCGGCGACATTTTCGGGGCCGACCTTGAGGATTCGGTCTTCAATTTCCTGCGCCGCGCGCGCAGCAAATTTCTCTTCATCCTCCCCGAATCCCTCGTTGAAGCGGTAGGGCTGCATCACGTGCTCAACACCGGGGATCGGTAGGCCGCCAATCGGATGCATGTGCTTCATGCCGCCCAGGCTTGCGCCGGCCATGGTCGAGCCGTGATAGGCGTTCCAGCGGCTGATGAAGATTGAGCGCTTGGGCTCGCCTTTGATGGTCCAATAATGGCGCACCATGCGCATCACAGTGTCGTTGGCTTCCGAACCCGATGAGTTGAAGAACACGTGCTCCAGATCACCGCCGAGTTTTTCCGCAAGCCTGGCCGCCAGCATGACTGTCGGCGGCGTCGCGGTCTTGAAGAAGGTGTTGTAGAACGGCAGTTCCTGCATCTGCTCTGCCGCTGCGCGCACAAGTTCTTCGCGCCCATACCCAACATTGACGCACCAGAGCCCAGCCATGCCATCGAGGATTGCTGCGCCATCGCCATCATAAATGGTGCAGCCGTCAGCCCGCGTAATGATGCGGCTGCCGCCGAGCGCCTGAAGTTCGCCGTAATTGGCCTGAGCAGGCAAATGGTGTGCGACGTCGAGCCGGCGCAATTCAGGAATGTCGTAATTGCGTGCCACGAGAACTCCGTTCAGGCTTGAGTGAGTGGTTCACGGCGAAGCGCGCGTCCCAGCAGTTTGAAAAATGTTTGGCTTTGGGGGTTTTCATGCGCCTTCCATTCGGGATGCCATTGCACCGCCAGAACCGGCGCGCCGTTCACTTCCGCCGACACCGCCTCGATGACCCCGTCAGGTGCAGTAGCCTCCACCTTCAGCCCACGCCCCAACTTCTCGACGCCCTGGTAGTGAACGCTGATAATATTCAAATCGTCGCGCCCATAAGCACGGCGGAGTACGCCATCCGGTTCGAGCTTGACCGGATGAACGTGCCCAAACATCTCGTCGAAGCTGCCGCCCTTCGGCGCATGATGCGCGAGCAATTCAGGATGCTCAGCCATGTCGCGCCGCAACGTGCCGCCGAAGGCGACGTTCAATTCCTGGAAACCGCGGCAAATGCCGAACACAGGCTTGCCGAGCTTAAGCATGGAGTCAATCAGGCGCGCGGTCATTTCATCACGCTCATGATCAAGGGGCCCGGGGGCATCTTCGATCGGTTCACCGTAGCGTGCGGGGTCGAGGTTCGATGGCGTTCCCGTGAGCAAGATACCGTCCAAGCGCGGCGCGACTTCGCGCGCACTGAACAAGTTAGGCATCGCCGGCACCAGCAAGCCGGCGGCGTCCGAATAGGTGAGCGCCGACACGATGTAGCGGGTCATCACCGCCTGCGCGGCTTGGCCGTTGATGTCGCGATTGCAGCAGATGATCCCGAGAACCGGGCGCGCGCCTGTAGTGGTCACGACAGCAGCACCGCCGGTGAGCACGCGTGCCAGGCCAGCCACACCGGCTCGTCCCAGGTGAAGTCCTCCTGGTCGTAGCGGGTCAGATTGGAGCGGAAGGTTTTTACCCGGCGGCCGCTTTCGAGTTCGATCTCAAAGATCGTCTCGCTGCCGAGATAGACGATGTCCTTGATCGCGCCCGGCACGACGTTAGTTCCCGCCGGCGCATCTTCCATCTTCATCGCTGCGGACCCTTCAGCCCGCTTGTGCATCTCTATTTTTTCCGGTCGCAGCGCCACCCACACAGTGGTTCCCTTCGCGCCGGTGACGCCGTGGTCGAGATAGACCGGCGCGCTGAGCTCGGGCGCGCGCACGATGGCGTGATCCTGCTCGTCCTTGTCCAGCACGCCCTCGAACATGTTCACCGAGCCGACGAAATCGGCGACGAAGCGCGAATTGGGAAATTCGTAAAGATCGGCCGGCGTCGCCACTTGCGTGAGCAAGCCGCGGTGCATCACCGCGCAGCGGGTGGCGATGGCCAGCGCTTCGTCCTGATCGTGGGTGACCATGATGAAGGTGATGCCGACTTTTTCCTGCAGCGATGTCAGCTCCGAGCGCATCTGGTCGCGCAGTTTCGCATCCAGCGCCGACAGCGGTTCGTCCAGCAGCAGCACGCGCGGTCGCTTGACCAAAGCGCGCGCCAGCGCCACGCGCTGGCGCTGGCCGCCGGAGAGCTGGTCGGGCATGCGCTCGCCGAAGCCGCCCAGCTTCACCAGCTCCAGCGCCTCGTCCACGCGCCGTTTGACTTCCCCGCCCTCGACGCCGTCCATCTTCAGGCCGTAGGCGACGTTGTCGGACACCTTCATGTGCGGGAACACGGCGTAGGACTGAAACACCATGTTCACCGGGCGTTTGTTCGGCGGCAGCGCGGCGATGTCCTTGCCGTCGATGAAGACGCGGCCTTCGGTTGGCGTCTCGAAACCCGCAAGCATGCGCAGCAGCGTGGTTTTTCCGCATCCAGAGGGGCCGAGCAGCGCGAAAAACTCACCTTCGCGCACCTCTAAATTCACATTGTCAACCGCCACCACCTTGCCATAGCGCTTGGTGATATTTTCGAAGCGAATGATGGCGTTTTCCTTCACATGCGCCGCTGGCTTGGCGGCCGGTGCGGTGGAGGGCGCGACGTCGGTCATGCTCAGGCTTTCTTTTCCTTCGGTTCCTGGGTCTGCATGTGCAGCCCGACCGCGGTGAGAACGACAGTAACAACGATGAGAATTGTCGAGGCGGCGTTCACTTCCGGCGTCACCGAGAAGCGCAGCATCGAATACACCTTCACCGGGAAAGTGATTGTGTCCGGCCCGGCGGTGAAAAAAGTAATGACAAAATCGTCTAGACTTAGAGTGAACGCCAGCAGTGCGCCTGCAATGAGGCCGGGTTGCATATGCGGCACCAACACGTCCCAGAACGTGCGCCACTCACTGGCGCCCAAATCCTTGGCCGCCTCTTCAAGTTCGCGGTTGAAGGACGCAAGCCGCGCGCGCACGACCGTCGCGACGAAGGGGAACGCAAACGAGATGTGGGCGATAATGATGGCGCCAAGGTTCAGCGGCCAGGGCAAGCCTTGCGGCCAGGGCATAACGCGCGCGAAGAACACGAGCATAGCCACGCCCATGCAGATCTCGGGAACCACGATTGGCAACGCCATCGCCCCTTCGACAACGGTCTTTCCAGGGAAACGGAAACGCCACAGCATCACCGCCGACAGCGCGCCAAGGATCACCGACACAATTGTGCAGATGAACGCGATGGTCAACGAATTCGTGAACGCCTGCAGCAACGAGGCGTTGTTGAACGCTTTCACGTAATAATCAAACGTGAACCCCTGCCAGACGATGTTGCGGCGACTGTCGTTGAAGCTGAACACCATCAACGTGATCAACGGCAGATACAAAAACAACAGTGTCGCCCCGACAATCACCCGAAGCGGCCATTGACGCATATATTCAAGCGGCCCTGGCTTCTCTCTCACTCGGCGCGTCATCAGCCTCTCCGCTCGCTGCGACGCTGCACCATGGCTTGGGCGGCAATGGCGAAGAACGTGAGGTACATCAACAGGAATGAAAGCGCCGCGCCGAACGGCCAATCGTTGGCGCGCTTGAACTGACGCTCGATCACGTTGGCGATCATCTGGCTGTCCGTGCCGCCAAGGAGATCGGGGGTCAGATAGGCCCCCAGCGCTGGGATGAAGGTGATGAGGATGCCCGACGCGATTCCGGGCGCGGCCAACGGAACCACTACGGAGAGGATGGTGCGCATGTGCCCGGCGCCGAGATCAAGGCTCGCCTCCATCAGCGATCGGTCCATGCGGTCTAGCGCGGAATAAAGCGGCAGCACCATAAACGGCAGATGCACGTACACCAACCCCACGACCACAGCAAAATTGTTGTACAGCAGCGGCAGCGGTTCGAACTCACCAAGCGGCTGCAATCCCGCGAACGTCATTAGGCCGCTGGCATTGTTCCACAACCATTCGATGCCAAAATTCACATAGCCATTCTCCCGCAGCACCGCGATCAGCGCATAGGTGCGGATCAAGAGATTGGTCCAAAATGGCAGCATGATCAGCAGCAACAGCCACGCCTTGGTGCGCGGACTGGCGAAAGCAATGGCAAGCGCGACCGGAAAGCCCACCAGCAGACACAGAATCGTCGTCACCGCCGCGACGATGATGCTCTTCCAGAAAATCCCAAGGTAGAGTGGCTCCAGAGCGCGCGCATAATTCGCGAAGGTTCCGGTCAGGTCGATAGTGACTGGGCCGGTGTTCTCACCAAACGAATAAGCCCAGATCACCGCCATCGGCGCCAAGAAAAACAGGAACAGCCAGCCGACAGGCGGCACGGCAATCGCTGCGAACGCCGCTTTCGCTCGTCGCCAAGTCTGCTCCATGTTTCCCTCGAAGTCCGGTAGGCCTCACGCCGCGTTGATGCGGGTGAAAATTTCTTCGTAGAGCCGCGACCGCTCGTCGCCTTCGAACGCGCCGTACTCGCTCTTGGCCATCAGGTCTGCCGCGGGGAAGATGACCGGGTTGTTTTTGTAGCTATCAGGCATCAACTCGCGCGCAGCGCCGTTCGGGGTCGGGTAAAGAATTTCCGTGGTGATCTTCTGGCCCGCCTCGCCATCTAGCAGGTAATTGATGAAGGCGTGCGCATCGTCTGGATTGGGCGCGCCGGTGGGTATGCAGAGGCAATCGGAATTGATCAGAGTGCCCTCCTGGGGCACCACGAAGTCAAACGCATCTCCGCCTTCGCCTGCCATCAATTGCGCGATGTCGCCATTGTACTCAAGCACAATGTCTATTTCGCCGGATGCGAGCAGGTCCTGACCATCGTCTTCATGGAACGCCTTGATGTGCGGCTTTTGGCGGATCAGCATTTGCTCGATCTCGGTGAGCATCGCATCGGGGATGTTGTTGACGGAATGCCCTTTATATTTGGCGCACAAACGAATGAGGTCCGCCGATTCCGAGAGCAGCGCGATGCGTCCGGAATATTGCGGCGAGTCAAAGATGGCGCGCCATGAAGTGGGCGGGCCACCGCGCATTTTGTCTTTGCGATAGGCAATGCCCAGCACAAGCCAAGTATATGGCATGGAATAGCGCCGGCCAGGATCGAAGGCGGCGTCTTGGAAATCAGGAAGCAGGTTCGCTTTGTTCGGGATCTTGGTGAGGTCGAGCTCTTGAATCATCTGCGCTTGCGCCATGCGGGTGACGAATTCGTTCGACGGCACGATGACGTCAAAACCGGGGTTGCCGGCGCGCAGGCGCGCGAACAGCTCGTCATTGGTCGCGAACAAGCTCATCTGGACGGGCACGCCGCTTGCGGCTTCAAAATCGGCGAGCGTCGTCGGGCCGATATAGGTATCCCAATTGTAAAAATTTACGCTCCGCGCAGCCGCGCCGCCGCCGCCGCACGCGGACAAGCCGCCGGCAAAGCTGATGCCCACCGCCGCCGCGCCAAATTGTTGGAGGATGGAGCGGCGTGATGCGCCGCGACGATATTTGCCCTTGGCCATGTTCGCCCTTCCCTATCTAGCCGCCCGCTTCCAGGCGCCTCCGATTATGAACGCCTTGTTACGGCGCCTAACAAGCACGCAAATACCAGTCATAATCAACATCTGAGATCACACTTTGGAATCTTTCTTGTTCCGTCCGCTTGACGATGGCGTACATCCGCACGAAACGCTCGCCCAAATAATCCTTGAGCAACGCGGATTCAGCGAAGCGATCCACCGCCGCGAACCAATTGACCGGGATTTTCTCGCCCGACGCCTCGGCCTGGGCGTAGCCATCACCGACAATCGGGGGGCCAGGATCAATCTTGTGCGTCAGTCCATGGTGCACCGCAGCAAGCAATGCTGCGAGTGCGAGCGCCGGGTGCGCGTCGGCGCCGGCGGCACGGTGCTCGATATGTCGCGTGTTCGGCGCGCCAGCGGGCACGCGGAACGAGACGGTGCGGTTGTTGACGCCCCAAGTTGGCGCTACCGGCGCATAGGAATTGGCCTTGAACCTGCGGAACGAATTGGCGTTGGGCGCGTAGATCGCCATTGAATCCGCCAGCAGCGCCTTCATGCCGCCAATCGCGTGCTTCACCGCCGGCGAGCCCTCGGGCGCCTCCGACGCCATGATGTTCTTGCCTTTCAGGTCATTGACGCTGACATGCAGGTGCATGCCGGAGCCCGCAAGATCGGCGAAAGGTTTGGCCATAAACGTCGCTTCGTAGCCATGCTTAAGCGCAACGCCCTTGGCCGCGCGCTTGTAAAGCACAGCGTCATCGGCGGCGCGCAGCGCATCGGCGTGATGCTTCAGCGTCAGTTCCAACTGGCCTGGCGCGTACTCGCTGATCGCGCCTTCGAGCGGCACGCCCATGGCGTCAGCGGCGGTCCAGAGGTCACGCAAAAATGCCGAGGCTTCCTCCACTTCGCGCAAGCCGTAGACTTGATGCTGAGTCGGGCGATCACCCGTGAGCGGCGACGGCGGCAATTGGATCTTGCCGTTCGCGGTACGGCGCGCATCAACCAGGTAATACTCCAATTCGCACGCGACCACCGGCACCAGCCCATCCGCGGTAAAGCGATCGATGACGCGCTGCAGCACATGGCGCGGATCGAGATCATTCGGTGTGCCATCGAGTTCGTACATCGAGAGCGCCACTTGCGCGACGTCCGCCCCCAACCAAGGCGCGGGTGTAAGCCGTCCTGATATCGGTTTGGCGATGCGGTCGGCGTCGCCGTCCTCCCAGACCAGACCCGTGGCTTCGACATCCTGGCCGGTGATGTCGTTGACCAGGATCGAGCCCGGCAGGAACCGACCTTGCTCAAACACGGCCATGATCTCATGCCGGCGCAAGCGCTTGCCGCGCGGCACCCCGGCCATATTGGTGAACACGATCTCGAAGAATTGGATTTCGGGATGGGCGTCGAGGAAGGTCTTGCACTCTTTCGGATCGGCGATGCTCATGAAGCGCTTTCTTGAACGAATGAATCGATGGCGGCGACAAGCCTGTCACTCTGTTGGCCCGTCGTGGCGGGCGAGACAAGCATCATCATATGAAATGGCGCAATCAGGATGCCGCGATTGATGAGATAGAGGTGCAGCGCGTGGTTCAGTTGGTGCCGCGCCAACGCCTCGCGCATCAGCGCCGCGTTCCTGGGGGGCGTTGGTGCGAACACGATCTCCGCCCGCGCGCCCACGTGCACCATGCACCAGGGCAGCCCGCGCGCGGCGATGAGCTTGTTCAGCCCCGCGACCAGATAATCAGCACCCGCGAGCATCGCCGCATAAGCTTCCGGGGTCGCCACCTCACGCAACGTCGCGCCGATGGCGGCCAACCCCGCCGCGTTGCCGGCCAGCGTGGTGCCAATACCGGAGCGCCCCGCCCCGCGCGGCGCGACGGCGATGCGCTGCGCAAACTCCGCACTCACCCCCCACAAAGCCGCCGGAAAACCGCCAGCGATCGCTTTGCCTATGCAAAGTGCGTCCGGCTCCAGCCCCCACGCCTTGGTCGCCCCGCCCGGACCAGTTGAAAGCGTATGCGTTTCGTCGATGATCAGCAGCGCGCCGCCCAGCTTCGTCAGCACGCGCAGGCGCTGGTGAAAGCCCAGATCGGGCAAGATCATGCCGCAATTGGTCATCGCCGGCTCGGCCAGCACGGCGGCGACATCACCCACAGAAAGCGCGGCCTCTAGCGCGCCCAAATCGTTGAACGGAACAACGCGCGTTGTGCGGGTCATGTCATGGACTTGGCCGACCAGCCCCGGGTCCATGCGTGTGCGGCCATGGCGCAACTCGACGAAGCAATCCTCGACCATGCCGTGATAGGCGCCGTCGAACACCACGATCACGGGCTTTTCGGTCACTGCGCGGACCCAGCGGATCAGTGCGCGGTTAGCGTCGCTTGCGGAAAGCGTTGTTTGCCAGAACGGAAGCCCGAAGCGCTCCGCCAGCAGCGCGCCGACCTCGGCGGCAAGGTGCGTCGGCAGCATGGTGGTGGCGCCGGCGCGCATCTGCTCAGCCACCGCGCGCGCGACCGGGGCGAGGCCGTGGCCGAACATGCCCGGCGTGTCGCCGAGGCAGAAGTCGTCATAGACGTTGTCGTCGATATCGGTCAGCGTCGCGCCCTCGGCGTCCTCCACCACGATCGGATACGGGCTCGCCCAATCGCGCATCCAATGCATCGGCGCGCCGGAGAGCCAGTGTTGTTGCAGAGCGCTTGCTTGCGCGGCGGATTTGGGATGCGACGCGATAAAGGCGTCCGTTTCGCGGGCGATGAGGGCGGTGTAGGCGGTCATTGGTTAGCGTTGTTTGACACCGGCAGCGTAAGCGCCTGCGGCATGCTCGGGCCGGTGTCGAA
>CXWL01081435.1_pt1 | contig 72599 bp, 71 predicted proteins | sample 590931 | NCBI WGS metagenome assembly CXWL01 (sample SAMEA3498368, study PRJEB10139) | groundwater metagenome | biome: water well; material: biofilm material | place: Germany | collected 2015-04-27
CGCGTCACTGCCGCGATGGGGCAGGAAAATTCATGGTTGGTACAAGAATGAAAAACGATTTGCGCGCAGGGTGGACACGTTCTTGTGCCCACGCGGCCAGCGAAGAGTGTTTTCGTGTGAACACGGAAATGTGCCCACCCAATGAGGCCATTCAATGAACTCCCAACAGCAACGCTGGCAAGAAGTCCTGCAACAAAATCGCGAGATGGCGATGCAGTGCACACCTTTGCTGGTCAGCGGACGTCTGACCAAAGTCACCGGACTGGTGATGGAAGCCGTGGGATTGCGCATGGCGGTGGGCAGCACCTGCCTGATCGAATTACCCAACAACCGCATCGAGGCGGAGGTGGTCGGCTTCGCCGGTGACCGCCTGTTCCTGATGCCGGAGAACGATGTGCATGGACTGGTTCCCGGTGCGCGCGTCGTACCTTCCGAACTGCAACGCACCCCCGCCAAAGTCGGGCAACCCGTACATTTCAAACGTCGTACCGCCGACCTGGCGCGCCATCTGCCGGTGGGTGAACATCTGTTGGGACGCGTATTGGACGGTGCCGGTCGTCCGCTGGACCAATTGGGCGCGCTGCCGGAAAGTCGCAGCGCCCCGTTGCAAAGCCGCCCGATCAATCCGCTGGAACGCGCGGCCATCAAAGATGCGCTGGATGTCGGTGTGCGCGCCATCAACAGTCTGCTTACCGTGGGACGCGGTCAGCGTATGGGGCTGTTCGCCGGTTCCGGGGTTGGCAAGAGTGTGTTGCTCGGCATGATGGCGCGTTACACCAGCGCGGATGTAATCGTGGTGGGACTCATCGGTGAACGCGGCCGCGAAGTGAAAGAATTCATCACCGACATTCTCGGCAAGGAGGGCATGAAGCGCTCGGTGGTAGTCGCCGCGCCCGCCGACACCAGCCCGCTGATGCGTATGCAGGGTGCGGCTTATGCCACCACGATCGCCGAATATTTCCGTGACCAGGGAAAGAATGTGTTGCTCATCATGGACTCACTCACGCGTTATGCCATGGCGCAACGCGAGATCGCGCTGGCCATCGGTGAGCCTCCTGCCACCAAAGGTTATCCGCCTTCGGTGTTTGCCAAGCTGCCGCAACTCGTTGAGCGCGCGGGCAACGGCGCGGAAGGCGGCGGTTCCATCACCGCGTTTTACACCGTGCTCACCGAAGGCGATGACCAGCAGGACCCCATCGCCGACAGCGCGCGCGCCATTCTCGACGGGCACATCGTATTGTCGCGCCGCCTCGCCGAAGCCGGACATTATCCGGCGATTGACATCGAAGCCTCAATCAGCCGCGCCATGAACCATCTGGTGAGCGACCGGCATTTTCAACAGGTTCAGAACTTCAAACACCTGTACGCGCACTACCAGCGCAACCATGACCTGATCAGCGTGGGTGCTTACGTCCACGGCAGTGATCCGCTGCTCGACGAAGCGATCCAGTTGCATCCGGCCATGGAAAGTTTCCTCAAACAAGGCATGTACGAATCGGAACCCTTTAGCGCAAGCATGGACCAATTCTCCACGCTCTTTCAAAGCGAAAGTCGATAGCCGAAAATGATCAAGCCCTTTTCATTAAATCCGCTGGTCAATCTGGCACATCAAAAGAACGATGCCGCCACGCGCAAACTCGGCCAGCTCAACCAGCAACAACAAACCGCCCAAACCAAACTGGAAACCCTGCAACAGTTTCGCAAGGACTATCAATTCAAATTCCAGCAGGCCGCGCAAAGCGGGATGGACCCGACAGATTTGCGCAATTTCCAGGACTTCATCAACCGGCTCGATCAGGCCATCCAACAACAGCAGACCGTAATCGAGAAAGCCAAGTCTTCGGTACAAAGCGGCCGCCATAATCTGATGGACACTACGCGCAAGATGAAATCATTCGACACGCTGGCACAGCGTCATGTGGAGTCCGAAAAGAAATTGGAAGCAAAAGCCGACCAGCGTTTGCAGGACGAACAGACTGGCCGTTTTGCGGCCTTTCATTCTGGCGAAAAGTCGGAAGATAAATAATCTCCGGAGACAAACATGAACACGCTGCCTGCCTTGTCCAACACGATGCAAACAAATTCCAAGGCCGCCGCAACGGGCAAGAATTCTCTGAATCCCGATGCTGAGGCCATACCAACCTCGCAACTTTTTGTGGACGTTTTAGCCCGGCAGATCAGTGAGTCGAAGAACATTACCGAGATGAAATCAGATGCGACTTTAACGGAAATCGTGCTCGATTCCGACACAGCCGAGAAATCCGCCCAAGTAATTTGTGCCGACATGGCAACCCCCACCACGACGGACCTGCTCGCAACATTGATGCCACAACCCGCATTATCTTTGGCGGTCGCCCCTTCAAATCAAACTGCATCCCCAAAATTGGTTGCAGATGTATCGTCCGGGACGAGTGCCATTCCAGCAGCACCAGCCAAAGCAAAATTCGGTAGCGATGAACTAGTTGTTGCGACATCCGCAGCGGCACGCCCCGCAACCACGTCAGATATGCAGACTGACCCCGGGTTCGCCCAGAAACAACTCCCGGACATGAATGCTGGCTTGAGCCTCAACGCAAAAAACTTGACTGAATCCTTACCCGCAACAACAGCCCCCCCTCCGGCACTACCTGGCGCCACGGCCCTGCAAGCACTGACGAATTTAAGTTCGGTGCCGGCGCAAAGCATGCCTTTGGTCATCAATACTCCGCTTTATCAGGGACGCTGGGCAGACGAGTTCAGTCAGAAGATCACCTGGTTAGCCACCTCCAATCAGGATCAGCATGCTGAATTGCATCTCAACCCGCCACAATTGGGACCGCTGGATGTGGTACTCAAAGTGAGCGGTGGCCAAGCCAGTGCAATGTTCACTTCAGCCCACGCTGCGGTACGCGAAGCGATCGAGTTATCCATTCCTAAACTCCGCGAGTTGCTCGCCGATAACGGAATCATGCTGGGGAGTGCCACGGTCAGTGACCAGTCTCCGCGCGACCAACGCAGTGACTTGGGGCACCCGCGACAATCCACAGAAAACGGCCGTTTGCCCGAAGTCACTACAACAGATTCCACCCTGTCCAAGTTGGCACCTGTCCATCGGCATATTGGCGTTGTCGATACCTTTGCATGACATCGAAAATAGGGGCGGATTCGCCACCTTTTCCCTGGATGAGTCGAATCACTAAACGGGATAATCCCAATCAATCGAAAGGAAAACAAAATGTCTAAGCCCGCCGCCAAACCTGCCGCACCCGCCGCCGCGACCGATGCCGCCCCCCCACCCAAGAGCAAGAAGATGCTGATCATTATCATCGCGGTATTGGTACTGGTCATTGCAGGCGGTGCAGGCTGGTACTTCACCAAAGGTCACGCGCCCGAAGCGGGGCATGTTGAAGAGGCCAAGCACGAACCGCCTGCGGAGCCAAAATTTATTCCCTTGGGCGAAAAGTTCACGGTGAATCTGCAACGCGAAGAAGGCGACCAATATTTGCAAGCCGGGATCACGCTGAAGGTGCTGGATCCCAAGCTGGAAGAAAAAATCAAAGCCACCATGCCCGAACTGCGCAGCAAATTATTGTTCCTGTTAGCGAGTAAGAAACCTTCCGAGTTGGTGACTGCGGAAGGTAAAAAGTATCTTGTCGAACAAATCATCGCTGAAGCGGACGGCATCTTGGGTGTGATTGCAGCACCGGCGCATGCGCCCGTTGCGGTTGCACCGGTTGCGCCCGCAGCGCCGGTTGCTCACGCTGAACCCGCCGCACACGGCGAAACGCATGCTCCGGCACAAGCTGCAGTTGCCGCCCCCGTTGCCGTGGCGTCAGCACCTGCTGTCCCGAAAACAACCGGTGTGGTAGACGTGCTGTTCAGCGACTTCATCATTCAATGACGGCAGATTGAGACCATGAGCGAATTCTTATCCCAGGACGAAGTCGACTCGCTGTTGCGGGGCGTCACGGGTGAGACCGAGGAGACCAAGGAGGAAGTGGTTGCCGGTGGCGTGCGCCCCTATAACATGGCAACGCAGGAACGCATCGTGCGCGGGCGCATGCCCACGATGGAGATTATCAACGAACGCTTCGCGCGCCTGTTTAGGATCTCGCTCTACAACTTCATCCATCGCAGTTCCGAAGTTTCGGTCGGCCCGGTGAAGGTGATGAAGTTCTCCGAGTTCATTCGCAACTTGCCCGTCCCGGCCAATATCAATCTGGTGCTGGTCAAGCCCCTACGCGGCACGGCACTGTTTATTTTTGATCCCAATCTGGTGTTCATGGTAGTGGACAGTTTATTCGGCGGTGATGGCCGCTTCCATTCGCGCGTGGAAGGTCGCGAGTTCACCCAGACCGAACACCGCATCATCCAGAAATTGTTGGGGGTGGTATTCGAGACGTACTCAAAATCCTGGGAGTCGGTGCAGAAACTCGAATTCGAGTTTCAACGTTCCGAGGTCAATCCTCAATTCGCCAACATCGCCACGCCGAACGAAGTAGTCGTGGTCACCACCTTCGAGGTGGAATTCAATGGCGTTGGCGGCTCCGTCCACATCTGCATGCCCTATGCGATGATCGAGCCGATCCGCGAATTGCTCTACAGCACGATGCAGGGCGACCACGTCATCGCGGACAAGCGCTGGCTGCACCTGCTGTCCAAACAAATCCAATCCGCCGATATCGAACTCACTGCGGTGCTCGGCCATGCCGGTGCCACACTGGAACACGTACTCAAGTTGCGCAACGGCGACATCATTCCGCTCGATGTTCCGGAAAACGTCAGTGTCATGGTGGACGGTGTCCCGGTGATGGATTGCAAGTACGGTGTTTCGAACGCCCACTATGCGTTGAAGGTGGAAAAAATGCTGGCCGGGGATACGGGCGACTCAATGAATGGAGGAAGAAATGGCTGAAGAAGAAACTGCACAAATCTCTGCGGACGATTGGGGCGCAGCCATGGCAGAACAAACCGCCGCACCCGAGCAACCCACGGCACAACCGCACGTGTTCGAGCAATTAGCCGGTGTGGGCAGCACTGCGGCACACAATGATCTGGACATGATTCTGGATATCCCAGTGCAACTCACCGTGGAACTCGGTCGCACCAAAATGCCGATCAAAAATCTGCTGCAACTTGCCCAGGGTTCCGTGGTCGAGTTGGCGGGTATGGCGGGTGAACCGCTGGACGTGCTGATCAACGGTTTCCTCATCGCACAGGGCGAAGTGGTGGTGGTAAACGACAAACTGGGCATCCGTCTCACCGACATCATTACACCGTCTGAGCGGCTGCGCCGCATCAACAAATAGCGGGCTAACCCTCATGGCAAACCGAACTATTGCCGGAGTGACGAGCACGGCTGAATGCCCACAAAACTTGAAACCCGGCGCGCTCGTTTCCCCCACCTTACCCCCCCCCCGCTTGCGGGAGAGGAAGCAATCGATTCGCTGCGCGATTTTCATATTATCTGCGGCATCTTTCTCACCGTTCGTCATGGCAGCGGAAACAGCGCGGCCGGTTTTCACCGCGCCGCCTGCCGCGACCGTAACTTCCGGCAGCATCCTGCAAGTAATTCTGAGTTTGCTGCTGGTGTTGGCCGCAGTGGTTCTGGTGGCGTGGGTTCTAAAACGCATCAACCTGCCGCAGCAAGGTGCCGGAAGTGCGCTCAAAGTCATCAGCGGGGTTGCGGTAGGTCAGCGCGAACGTGTGGTACTGGTGGAAGTGAATGACACCTGGCTGGTGATCGGCGTCGCGCCTGGGCAAGTTAATGCACTGCACAGCATGCCGAAAGGCGCGTCGCCTGTTGCGGCATCGAATGTCGCAGATGGCGACTCCAATAAATTCCACAGCTGGTTGAAACAGGTGATGGAGAAACGTGATGCGCATTAGCCGGTTCATTCTATTTGCAATATTGCTCGCGCTGGTCCCCGCCGCGTACGCCGCAGAGGGTGGTCTGCTGGCGCTGAGCAGCACGCCGACTCCCGGCGGTGGGCAGACGTATTCGCTCAGTCTGCAAACACTCATACTGATTTCGTCGCTCACTTTTCTGCCCGCCATCCTGCTGATGATGACCGGCTTCACACGCATCATCATCGTGCTGTCACTGCTGCGCTCCGCCATCGGTACGCCCTCTTCGCCGCCCAACCAGGTACTCATCGGACTAGCGTTGTTCCTCACCTTCTTCGTAATGTCGCCGACGCTGGACAAGATCTATACCGACGCCTATCTGCCCTACAGCCAGAACAAGATGTCGCTCGAACAGGCCTACGACAAAGGCAGCGCACCGCTCAAAACGTTCATGCTGCGCCAAACACGCGAGACCGACCTTGCTCTGTTCGTGCGCATCTCCAACAGCGAGGCACTGGAAAGTGCGGATCAGGTACCACTACGCATCTTGGTGCCGGCCTACGTCACCAGTGAATTGAAAACCGCGTTTCAGATCGGCTTCGTCATCTTCATCCCATTTCTCATCATTGACATGGTCGTGGCCAGTGTATTGATGTCGATGGGGATGATGATGGTGTCGCCCGCCGTCATTTCGTTGCCGTTCAAGATCATGCTGTTCGTGCTGGCGGATGGTTGGAACCTGCTCATCGGTTCGCTGGTGCAGAGTTTCTACACCTGAGATTCTGCCGCCCGGCGGGTACTGCAACACACAACGGGAGTTACCAAGATGAATCCGGAAACAGTGATGACCCTGGCGCAACAAGCCGTCGAATTGACGCTGCTGATATCCGCGCCGTTGCTGCTCACCGCACTGGTGATCGGCTTGGCGGTCAGCATCTTTCAGGCGGCCACGCAGATCAACGAGATGACCTTGTCGTTCATTCCAAAATTGATCGGCATCTTTGTCGCCCTGATCTTTGCCGGCCACTGGATGATCGGCCTGCTGCTGGATTACATGACGCGACTGTATGGCAGCATCCCCTATCTGGTCGGGTGAAGTCATGATCAGTTTCACCAGTGCACAACTTTCCGCCTGGCTCGCCGCCTTCATCTTTCCGTTGGCGCGCATCCTTGCTTTGATTGCAAGTTCACCCATCTTCGGTAACCGGCAGATCCCGGCGCGGCTTAAAGTCGGGTTTGCTGTCATCCTCACCCTCGTCATCGCACCCACTCTGGAGATTCCGACTGACATCGACCCCGCTTCGGCACAGGGTGTATTCGTTCTGGTACAACAGATTGTGGCGGGACTGATGATGGGGTTCTCGGTACGCTTGATCTTTGCGGCGATCGAGATGGCGGGCGATATCGCCGGGATGCAAATGGGGCTTGGTTTTGCCAACTTCTATGATCCGCAGAATGCTTCGTTCTCACCGGTGATCGCGCAATTCCTCGGCATCATCGCCGCACTGGCTTTTCTGGCTTTGAACCTGCATCTGATCATGTTGTCTGCCTTGGTCGACAGCTTCCGATCTTTTCCCATTAGCACCGTGCAACCTTCTGCGAATGCGTTCCGCACCTTGGCGGAATGGGGTGGCAGCATCTTCGCCAACGCGCTACAACTTTGTCTGCCACTAATCGGTGCGTTACTCATCACCAACTTGGCACTCGGCATCCTCACCCGTAGCGCACCGCAACTCAACATCTTCGCGGTGGGTTTCCCCATCACTCTCGCGGTCGGCTTCGGCGCGCTTTTGTTGTTAATGCCGTTCTTCGCGCCGTTGCTGGATCACTTCACCCGCATGGCATTGGAAACGGCTGCGCGAATCATGTTACAACTGGGCAGTCATTAGCCACCACTGCCTCGCTGCCGTAAGAAGCGTTATTGAAAACTATTTCTGCTTGGTCACGATCTCAATCGTACCGGAGACTTGCACGGTGATTCGGCTGTCACTGCCGGCAAATTCGGGGGCTGTTACTGTATCGGCAACTGCCATACGTGCCAGCACCGGTTGCGGGTATTGATTTCCCGAACTGTTGATATTCAGATGCACGAACTTGTAGCCCTCGCCGTTCAATGCCGCGCGCACCGCATCCGCACGTTTGTCGAACGCGTAAATTGCTTCCGACACCAGCGAGTTTTCGGCTTGCTGGCGCGTATCCGGAGCCACGGCGAACGTCACTCCGGCAAGCAACATCGTGTTCTGCAACTGCGATATGAGCTCGGACGCCGCCTTGAAATCACGGCTTTCAAGACGCAACCGCGCATTACCGCGCCAACTTTCCAAGCGGTTGTTCTTGCCGTACACAGGGTACGTGCTGTGAGCGCCGCTGCTGGTTTTGACTGCGGAATAGTTCGCGGCTTTTTTCAGCGCGGCGTTGATTGCAGAATTGATATGCTGCGCCAATTGCGCGGGCGACTTGTCTTGAAACTCCACACTCAATTGCGCCAGCAGCAGGTCGTTTGGAATTTCGCGCCCCACCTCGACCTGGAGATCGACACGGTTGTACGGTTCATTCTCGGCCCATGCCGGCAAGGTGACCAGCAACAAACCAAAAATAATCGGATAGCGCATTTTTGCTTTCTCCAAGACAGTAGTTGGGCCAAAACGCGGCCTGATCCCGTGAAAATATTCCCACCCGCTTGATAAAGGACACACTGAAATAACGCTAAACCAGCCGGATCGATGCGTTATTCAGTAATTCTTCGAAGCGCTGTATCGTTTCCGGTCTCCCGAAAAGATAGCCCTGGAAATGCCTGCAGCCTTTGGCCAAGAGCATTTGCCGCTGCTCCTCTGTTTCTACGCCTTCGGCGATAACATCCAGATTCAAGCTTGTTGCCATGGCGATAATGGTGCGCACGATCGCCCTGTCGCTAGAATCCGTCGAAATATCGCGCACAAACGACTGGTCGATCTTGAGCTGGTCGAGTGGCAGTTGTTTGATGTATTGCAGTGAGGAGTAACCGCTTCCGAAATCGTCCAGCGAGAACCGCACCCCCATGTCTTTCAATGCGTTCATGGTCGTAATCGTGGTTTCGATATTTTCCTGCAAGAGACTCTCGGTCAGCTCCAATTTGAGCAGTTGCGGGTTGATGCCATGTTTCATCACTGCAAGCTGTACTTGAGTTTCAAAGTCAGCTTGGCGAAATTGCCTGGCGCTCACGTTCACCGACAACTCCAAATCCTGTGTAAGCCGATGTTGTGACCAAGCCTTGAGTTGGGCACACGCCATCTCGATCACCCAGCCCCCGATGGCCAGAATCAACCCGGATTCCTCAGCCAACGGAATGAATTGTGATGGAGGCAACAATCCGCGTTGCGGATGATTCCAGCGGATCAATGCCTCTGCCCCCAATTGCCGGTAATCACCATCCACCTGAACTTGGTAATACAACTGAAATTGATTGTTTTCGATTGCCTTGCGCAGATCTGCTTCCAAAGCCGCGTGATTATTGACCGTATCTTGCATGTGCGGATCGAAGAAGCGCAGGGTATTGCGCCCGGAGTTCTTTGCCTGATACATGGCGATGTCGGCTTGTTTGAACAGCTCATCCGTCGGATGCGCGTGGCCGCTAAAGAGCGTTGCACCAATGCTGGGGGTGTTCCGGCATTCATGTTTTCCCAGCAGGTAAGGCAGGTTCAACGAATTGAGTATCTTGATGCCGACCGCCTCTGTCCGGGTTGCAGCCTCGATGGGTTCGGCACCAAGCACTTCCAGAATCACCACAAATTCGTCGCCACCAAGACGGGCCACCGTGTCTTTTTCGCGCACGCAGGCCTCAAGCCGCTGTCCGACTTGTTGCAGCAACAAGTCGCCCACGTCATGCCCCAGCGTGTCGTTGAGCGTTTTGAAATTATCCAAGTCGATAAATAACAGTGCGCAAACATTCCCGCTACGCGTGCTGGAAATAAAGGCCTGATGCAATCGATCAATCAAGAGTCGGCGGTTAGGTAGCTGTGTGAGCGGATCATAAAAGGCCAGATGTTTAACCTCCTCGGCCGCCGCTTTACTGAGTGTGATGTCGTTGAAAGTAGCCACGTAGTGGGTCACTGCACCCTTGGAATTTTTCACGCCCGTGATCGTGAGGTATTCCGGATAAACCTCACCGGTCTTACGCCGGTTCCATATCTCGCCTTGCCACGAACCTGTGTTGTTAATTGATTCCCACATGGCTTCATAAAAATGGACATCGTGACGACCTGACCTGAGAATCCTTGGATTCTTTCCGACAGCCTCCTCTGGTGTGTACCCGGTAATACGCGTGAATGCGGAGTTGATGCGTATGATCTGCCCGGTTTCATCGGTCACGGCAATGCCTTCCTGTGCCTCGAAGGCGGTGGCGGCAATGCGCAGTTCTGATTCGACCCTAATGAATTCCGTGATGTCGCGGCTAATTCCGAACAGCCCCACGACCCTGCCTTCATGATCCAGCAACGGCCACTTGTTGGTGCTGACCCAACCTTTTACCCCGGCCGCATCGTAATAAGGATCCACTCTATTCAACAAAGCTTTGCCTTCGCGAAAAATCGGTAGTTCCTCCTCGTAATAAATCTGCGCCATGTCTTTCGGGAACACATCCAGATCGTGCTTGCCGATCATGTCAAGCCAACTTGCGTGTCCGGTAATATCTGCCAGAGTTTGGCTGCAAAAGCGGAAACGACTATTCCGGTCTTTGAAATAGATGAAGTCGGTGGTGTTCTCTAAAAAACTGACAAAATCGAGGTTCAGTTCGCTGAGCCTTGCGTTAGCCTGCTGATGCGCCTTGATTTTATTTTGGAGTTTGTCCGTCATGTTATTGACCGATATTGCAAGCTCGGCGAATTCATCCGAACCTGCGCTGTTGATCCTGAAATCAAGATTGCCGCCAGCAACGATTTTGGCACCCAAATGCAACGGAGCGAGGCGCTTGCGAATCACCCAACCCAGGTGTAACGCAGTCAGGCTTGTTGCAAGTGCCAAGGTAACTGCAAACAATCCGATTGTGACGCCCATATATTTGTAGGTTTGTTCAACCCGTTGCGCGCTGGCTTCTTTTAATAAAGTTGCCGCGTCGCGCACGGTAGCGGCCTTCAGTAATAGCTGACTGGAAAGCCGGGTATCAAACTCCTGCAAAATATTGCGATCTGCGATGGCAGTATTCCTTGCGCCCGTATTTTTCACGATCCGGTGAAATATGACCGAGGTCTCCTCGATAGTCTGGTGCAGTTTTTTCACTAGCGTACGTTCTGCTTCACCTTTGAATTGGTGTTCGGCTCGGCTCAGCAGTTGGTCTGAAATTGCCTTGTTTTGATCCCACTGTTTCCGAACGCGCTCCTCGCGGTAAAGAAAATACTGGTCTCTGAAAGAAGCGCGCTCGAAGAAGTTGTTCAATATGGCACTTGCCAATACGTAGTCATTTTTTGCACTCTTGAATTCGGCAAGCGACCAAAATAACACCGGCACCAATACAACGATAGCGGCCACCGTAAGTGCTGAAATGAGTTTGAGTTGTGTGGTGATACGCATATTGCTTAGCGTTTCAAACTGACCGCTTCAGGCTTGACCTCACTGAGACTGTCGAGATGAATGAAGTTAAGATAGTCCGGCATGTCGGTTTTGTCGGTCAGCTTATGTTTGATCGCCCATCGGGTTTCGTCTTCAAGCGTCAACAACAGTGTTTGATCAAGCATGACGTGGTATTTGAATGCGCCCCAGACTTCGCGAACAAGATCGCGGTCGATTTGGGTTGCAACGGACATGATGCCCTGCGCTTCGTCGGGATTGTGCATTACAAAATCTTCAGCCCTTATCAGGGCGCGCAGAAAACGCCTGACTGTCTCCGGATTATTTTTGACAAAATCCTGTCGGGCGGCGATGTTGAAAGTTTCGGTATAAATTTCTCGATCGTAGAAGACAACTCCCTCGGAGCCAAGCTGCAGCCTGATTTGGGTCAGCGGGTAGTTCCAAGTGGATACTGCATCCACCTTCTTCGCCAGGATGGATTCCCGCATCTCCTCCGGTTTCAGAGCGAGGGGCTGTATGTCCTTGCGGCTGAGGCCATTTGCAGTCAATAGCGTATCCAGAAAGAAATCAGATGTGGTGCCTGGCGTGAAACCGATACGTTTGCCTTTGAGATCGCGCGGCTCCGAGATGCCTGCAGCTTTCCTGGCCACAATGGCATTGTTCGTATTGCTCGATTCGATGTTAGCAATCACGTAAATATTCTCGCTTTTGAGCACATTGAACATAACCGGCGTTTCCGCGACGGTTGCAAAATCGGCTTTTTGATCAATCACGGATTGTAGCGCCGCCTTGCCATAGGTGTGCATCAGCGGCCGCACCTGCAACCCGGCTTCCGTGAAATAGCCTTTTGCCATGGCGACATGAACCAGAGTGCTTTGCGGTTGATACGTGTAGGCAACGGTGATTTGTTGCGCTGGAATCGCGTCAATTTGCTCGGGGTTTTGCGGGGAAGATTTTTGGCATCCCATGAATAGGGAAATGAACAGTAAAACAATTGATATGTTCCGCATGGCACCACTCCCTTCTGTATGTTTTGGGCAGTGTACGCTTTCCTTCATACGAAAAATACCATAGGAATTGCTTGGTATATTTATTCGCCGTAGCGCTCTAAAACAGCGCCGTACCGGAGGTTAACTTCCCAATTCAACTCTCGGATTGTTTTTACAAAGCGAAATTCGATATAGGACTGGAAACAGTTCAACACGGGAAACTCGCGCACTCACTCTGCGGCTGCGAAACAGAACGGAGCGGAATATCTTCGATCACGCCAATTTCAGTGCTACCTGAAATGGAGGTCGGGACGGTTTCTACAGTTGTGATTCTCTTTGGGTATTTGCGCTTGCCAACCGGCAATCGGGAAAGTGAATCCGGTCATTTTTTTGCGTTCACATGGATCGTCAGCGGATGGCCATCAATACGTTCGAACCCGTTGATCTGCTCGATGAGCAGTTCGTTCAGAACATGGCCTTTTGACAGCAACAGGTTCCCGTTCCGGGCGAATAAATCACGCGATAGCGTCATGCCATAAAGTAACTGTCCGGAACGCAACGCCAGTTCCAGAGGGTTTTCCGCAACGGATTGCCCCCCTCCCAGTACTTTTATAAAAACGGCCACCACCGACGGATCGTAACGTTTGCCATTGCCGTCCTGTATGAAGAGTGAGGCGTCTGCCGCTTTCAACGGTTTGACGAAGCTTGTTCCCATCACTGCAGAATCGTAATCTTCGGCCACTGCAAGTATGCGCGACCCGAGCGGAATGGACAGGCCGGACAAATGTTCCGGGTAACCGGCTCCATCGAAGCGTTCGCGGTGGCTGCGAATCAGTTTCGCTGCGCCATGCAGTTGCTCCAGCGCCATCAAAGCCAACTCGCCCTTGAGCGGAAATTTGATCACTTCTGTACGCTCTTCGACACTCAGGCTGCCAAATGGTCTGTCCAGCAACCGATCAGGCAGACCGATCTTGCCGACATCAAGCAACAATCCCGCGATAAAAACATCCTGCACATCTGTCGCGCTCATGCCCAAGTTCTGTGCAAGTGTACGCGCCAGTTCGGCGACCCGGCGCGAGTGTCCGGACTTGCCCGGGTTGCGCATTTCGATGAGATTGGAGAACACGCGCACTGAGGTAATAAAACTTTTTTTCAGTTTATCGTGGGCGACCTCAAGAAATTGCATAGTCTGGTTCAGTTCACTGGTGCGTGCCAACACCTTTTCTTCCAGATGTACATTCAGCTCTTTCAACTCTTCATTCTGCGTATGTGTCAATTCCTCAAGACGCAGCTTTTCCCGTTCCAGCATTTTTTGCTGCAAGGCATGTTTGACAATCAACGTGATGTCGTTTTCTTCCCACGGCTTGGAGACATAGCGGTAAATCTGTCCTTTGTTGATGGCATCAATGGTCGCGCCGATCTCGGCGTAACCCGTCAGCAAAATGCGCACTGTATCCGGCCAGCGCGCGCGCACTTGTTCCAGAAATTGTGCGCCGTTCATCTCCGGCATACGCATATCGGAAATCACCAGATCGATCATCTCGTGTTGCATGATTTCCAATCCCTGGGCACCGCTCTCCGCTGTGAAGATGTGATAACCCAGTGGGCGGAACAGGCGTTTAAGGGACGACAGAATGTTCGACTCATCGTCGACGAACAGGATTGATGCGTGTGCGGCCCCGGACTCTGAATTATTTTGCTCGGTCATAGTTGTCTCGGTGCAATTGCCGTTTGTTTAACTCCCTACGGTTGCCTGATCGGCAGCCATACGCGAAACGTGGTGCCCTTGCCGACTTCGCTGCGCACTTCGACACGTCCGTGGTGTTTCTGCAGGATTCCGTAAGACAGCGACAGTCCGAGACCCGTGCCTTTGCCGATAGGCTTGGTGGTGAAAAACGGGTCGAAGATCTTCTTGATGTTTTCCGCCGCGATACCTTTGCCGGTGTCGGCGATGTCCACCCACACTTCTTCGCCCTGTTGACCGCTGCGGATCGTGATCGTGCCGTGGTCTTCGATAGCATGCGCCGCGTTTACCAGCAGGTTCATGAACACTTGGTTCAGTTGCGAGGACAGACATTCCACTTCGGGGATGACGCCGTATTCCTTGATCACTTCCGCTTTGTATTTAATCTCGTTGTTGACAATGTTGAGGGTGCTGTCCAGTCCCTGGTGCAAATCGGAGAAATGCCATTCGTCCGAGGTGTCCACGTGGGAGAAATCTTTCAGGTTCTGCACGATCTTCTTCACGCGCGTAATGCCGTCCTTCGATTCGTTCATCAGGGCGCGCAGGTCTTCTTTCAGAAAGGCGATGTCCAGTTTGGCTTTGGCGGTCTTGATCCTGTCGCGCAAGCCGCTGTCGGTGATCGCCACTTCGGCTTGTTCGTACAGGTCGATCAGGCCAAAGGTGTCCTGCACGTATTTTTCCAACGTGCCCAGATTGGAATACACGTAACCGATGGGGTTGTTGATCTCGTGCGCCACGCCCGCCGCCAACTGCCCGATCGAGGCCATCTTCTCCGATTGCATCAGGTGCGTCTGCGCTTCCTCGAATTTGACATTCAACTCCTGCAACTCCTCCAGGCGCCGCTTCTGATCGATATGCAACTGGATATTGCTTAAAGCCAGGCTGACCATGTTCAACAACACCGAGCCCAGTTGCAGATCCTCCGCCAGGAATGCGGGTTCCCATTGCGCCGCTTCGATGCTTCCGTGTTGTTGTAACGATCTGTTGACGGATATTCCGCCAACCGTGCGTTCCTCGATTTTTAGCGGCCAGCAGATCGCGGAATTATTTCTCGTGTCCCCGCGTTTTTCCCGGCGACGGCAGAAGCGCGAGTCGTTGGAAACATCACCATTCAGTAATATCGGCTTGCCTTCGTGCACCACCCATCCCATCACCCCCTCGCCCATCCTGACGTGACTACCGATCACACCGTCCGGCAAATCAATGCCGGCAACAATGGTCAGGCAGTCTTGGGACTTGTCGAGCAGGGCGAGTGAGCCACTGTCGGCCTCAAACCCATCCACGATGTGTTGCAGAATACGCTGGTACACGGTCGAAACATTCTGTGTAACCACCGCATCCTGCCCCAGTTTGTGCAGGTCGTAAATCCATGAAAGTTGTTGCAGTTTGTCGAGGGGCATTTTTGTTTCCCGCGTTAGGGATCCGACAACCAGGCAGTCGCGACCTCCAGTTGCACGCGGGAGGGCAGGCACTCTTCGATACGTACCCAGGAGATTTCCAGTCCGTCTTTTAGCACTTGCGGAAGTGACTCCATCAGATCTTCACCGACCAGTCCCCGTTCCAACAATATCGCCAGATGAACGATACCGGCCAACGGATCAATCGGCACGATTGCCAACTGGTGACAGTCGCGGGCAACACGCTCAATTTCGGCGGGAAAATTCCAATACCGGATAATTTCTGCGCCGATCGAGGTATGGTCAAAACCCAATTCTCTGCGCGCAATTCCGATTAAATCCTCGCCTGTTGTAACATGCACTTGCAAGAGCTCCGCAAACTGCTGCGGCGCGCACAAATCCAGCACCAGCAAACCGATATCATGAAACATGCCTGCGGTGAACGCCAACTGCGGTTCGTTGCGCAACATCGTGGCGAGCGCCTTGGAAAATACCGCCACCCGAAAACTTTTGCGCCAATAAGCTTGGCGATCGAAGGGACTGCCTGGCACAGTTGGAAATATCTTGGATATTCCTGCGGATAAAACCAGCGAACGCACCACATCAAATCCCAGAACCACAACGGCATCTTGAACAGAACCGATCCTGCGGGGCAATCCATAAAATGACGAGTTGGACACACGCAGTAGCTTGGCGCTTAATCCTTGATCCAGCGAAATCTTTTCCACCAGTGAAGGCGTGTCCAGACCGGGATCCTTAAAACTGGCGATCACCTCCTGCACCACAACTGGCAGACTGGGGAGTTGATGCAACCTGGCGATGAGTTCCTGCTGACTGAGGGACATATTCAATTCGCTTTCCGGTTGGTCAACCAGTCTTCGAATAACTCGGTCTGCAACCCCGCTTCGATGATCAACAAAACACCGCTGGATTGTGAGAACTCGCCCATCGAGCGGCATCTGCATGCGATTTCATGCCCATCAAACGCGAATGGCTTCGCTCCTTCATGTTCCGAGTGTGTTCCAGTCAATGCCCAGTCTAATATCTCCACGGGAAGCACCTCGCGTGCCGCTTCACCTATCAGTGCCTTTGTGTTTCCCGATGCGAAGACCCGATGGGCAGCTTGATTGGCGGTCGCAATATACCCATCATCCCCGATACCGATAATGGCGACTGGGAGATGTTCAAGTATCTCCTGTGCAATTCGAACCACATTCAGACTGCGCAAGACTTCGCGTGTCTTCAATTCGACCCGATGCTCTAATTCCTGGTTGATGCAACGCAACTCATCGTTGACCTGGCGCAACTCATTGGTCAACCGGGCGTTTTCAAGTTTCATTTCGTGGCGCTGGAAAGCTTCTTCCACATGGGCACGCAACAAATCGTCTTCCCAGGGTTTTGTCAGAAACTTATACACGGCGCCGCGGTTGATGGCTTCGGTCACCGAATTCAGCTCGGTATATCCGCTCAACACGATGCGTACGGTGTCGGGATATAGCTCTCTGACTTTGCTCAGAAACTCGGTACCTGTCATACCCGGCATACGCTGATCGGAAATGATGACGCCGACTTTGTGTTGCGCCAGCAACGCAAAACCTTCCTGCCCGCTGTTCGCCCGTAGAATGTGGTAACCATCACGCCGCAACAAGCGTGTTAGGGAGGATGAGATGTTCTGGTCGTCATCAACCAGCAGTATCGTTCTGATCATCAGATCCCCGCACACAGATTCAAACTGGCCTCGTTTTAAACAGATTTGGCGTTTTCATAAGTTGCCCAGCACATGCGTTCAGCACGAGTTGCATTTCATTATTCGTAACACATTGGTTGCGAAATTCCTCGCATCGAAACAACCCGACTAAGAATGTTTGAGCGCAACTGCCGATGTTGTGTCAACTCCCTCACACGCAACGAAAGTGCGGGCGGCTTATTTTAGAAAATTGAACAGTGACAGATTGGCAACTTTGGCAAAGGTCTGTTGCGCCGCCTGCAGATTCATATTCTGCTGGGTAAGATCGCTGATCGCCTTGGTGTAATCCGTGTCCTGGATCCTGGAAAGTGTCTGCTTATACTGCAACCCCAAAGTATCTCCGGTGAGTTGCAGTGCATCGAGTTCATTCAGGCGCGAGCCGAGGGTGGCACGCACTCCAAGTACCGTATCCAGACTGTAGCCCAACGCAACCGAGGCATTACTCAACCCTTGCTGATAGGCCGCCATGGCCGCTGTGTTCCCGGCCGGGAGGGGTGCCGTCAAGGTGATGATGAGCTTATCGATCGTATCGAAAATACTTTGGTTGCTGCTGGGGCTGACATTGAACGTGTCGCCATTGGCGGGCGCTCCCTTGATGTCGAACTGGATGCCGTTAAAACTGATGGCCTGTCCGCTCACGTAAGGCACGCTCGTCACCGGCGGAACCAACGCAACGGGGGCGCCGCCGGTCGTGTCGTTGATGCTGTAGGAAATCACCCCGGCGGCCACACTAAACGTCACCTGATAGCTATTGCCGTTATAGAGGGAAGCATTGGTCACCATGCCCTGACTGACAATGCCGCTGCCGGTATTGGCCGTTGCCGGTACGGCTTGAAAGGTGCCATTGCCGTTCTTGATGCGCATGAAAATATCGGCTCCGGAATCGGTGATGGGTATCTGGCGCGAGGCTGCCGCCTGCACTTTGCGCTGCACATCATCGCCCTGATAGATCACGCCACCCGCAGTATTGGCAAAGGGTTGTACGCCCCCCTGCGCACCGGAGTACAGATAGTTGCCGGTACCGTCAGTACTGTTTGCCAAGCCGAACAATTCTTGCAAACTGCCTTGCAGATGTGTCGCCAATGCCTTGCGGTTTGCGCTGTTCGATCCCTGGCTGACCGCATCTATTGCCGTCGCTTGAGCATCTTGCAGCAACGAAGTGACGCTCTGCAGGAAGCCATCGGAGAGTGACAGCGTATTGATTGCAGCAGTTCGATTGGACGAAAACTGGGTATTCGCCGAATCGGACAGGGATAATTCCACCGCACGCGCTGCGCCCGCAGGATCATCTGCCGGGGACAGGATGCGTCGTCCCGTCGCGATTTGTTGTTGTGTCTGCGCGATGTTGGCCTGCAATTGGTTCATCGAACTGACGTTCTCGCTATAAAAAGTACTCGTGCTGATACGCATGATTCACCTACCTTCCGAGAGTCAGCAATGTATCGAACATTGTCTGGGAAATCGACATCGCCTTGGCCGCCGCCTGATAGGCATTTTGATACTTCAGCAGGTTGGCCGCTTCCTCATCCAGATTAACGCCAGACACCGACTGTTGCGCCTTGCTCACTTGGCTCAACATGCTGGCTTGCGCCTTGCTGGTGACATCCAGCTCACGCGTCTGAGTGCCTACCTGACTGATCAATTGGCTGTATGCACCCTGATAACTGGCCGTACCGTTCACCAGTGTATTGGCCGTTTGCAGTTGCGCCAGCTTGAGCACGTTGGTGCCATCCGTGGTGGCATTCGTGTTCGGGGTGACGCTGAAGGTATCGCCCGTGGCGGGTATTCCGGTGATCTGCGTACTCCAGCCGTTGATGCTGATGGCCGCCCCGGGGGTGTAAGTCTGCGCACCAACGGGAGCACCGACACCGGTGACGCTATAAGTCGTCGCGTTGGTGAAGGAAATGGTGATCGGTTGCTGCAGATTCACATTCAACGGCAAACCGCCGCTCAGGCTCGGTTGTGAGATGACACCGCTGCCCAGATTGGCGGTCGGTGTGTTGGCCCTGATCGGGCTGGCGGCGGCGATTTTAGTCGGATCGGTAACTGCCAAACCAAAATCGCGCGCACCCGTGACGGTGGGACGGATTGCAAAGGAATCTCCTGCCACACTGGCCACTGTACCCGCAGTCAATTGCAGGGTGATCCCGGTTCCTGCCACCGCTTGCCCTGGTGCCTGTAGTTGCGCCGCAGTGTAAGACTGCACTGCCGCATTGCTGGAGGTGTCGAACAAGGTATAGCTGGCCCCGTCGTAATGCAGAGCGTAATCGTGTCCGGTGAGTGCGGTGGCGCTGTTGATAGTCGCGCTGATACTACTGTTACCCACGTTGCTGCTGGCGGGGGAAACTTGCGGCACACCGGCGGCGAAAAAGTTGCCTCCGAGCGCACCTTTCAGATCGATACCCTGCTGGTGCTGCTGATTGAAGGTTTCCGCCAATCCTACTGCGATGCGCCCCAACACATTCTGTGCGGGATCAAGTACGGTCTGGCGGAAGCTAAGATACCCGCCCAAGTTGCCGCCTTGCAACGAGCTTTGCTGAATGCGGCTAACTCCCTTATTGTTGACGTACACCACTTCAAGCGCGGTCTGGTCGGTCTGCGAAGTCGTGGCTTGCAGCGTGGATGACTTGCTGCCGATGACCAGCGATTGACCGTTGCCGATAAACACATCCATCGAACCATCCGGCTGTTTGATCGACGAGACGCGAATTTCCTGGCTGAGCTGTGTCAGCAACTGGTCGCGCTGGTCGAGCAAATCGTTGGGTGGTTGGTTGGGTAAACTTTGTGCCTGGGCGCGCACGATGTTGTCGTTCAACGCGGCGATCTGTTTTGAGTAACTGTTGATGAGCGCAACACTGTTGCCGATCTGACCGTTAAGCCCGCTGCGAATCTCTGTTAAACGCTGATCCAGCGTCTGCATGCGATTGCTCAGCGATTGCGCGCTACCGATCATGGTCTGGCGCGCCGCAACCGATTCGGGCGCATCAGCCACCGTGCTCACCGCGTTAAAAAAATCCTGCAAGGTGGGCGCAAGTCCGCCGTTGATATCTCCCAGCAGATTGCTCACTTGCTGGGACAAACCAAATTGGGTGGTCAGATTGCTGGATTGCGTTTGCGCTTCGGCCAACTGCGCGTTGAGGAATTCGTCGTAGTTGCGTTTAACACCAACCACGTCCGCACCCTGTCCGAAGAATCCGGCGCCGGTATTCTGCGGAACCAGTGCGGCTTGCAACACTTCCTGCCGCGAATAGCCCGGGGTATTGACGTTTGCGATGTTATGCGAAGTCACGCTGATGCCCGCCTGAGCAACCTTCAGCGCACTCACTCCGATGCCATACATTCCACTGCTCATCTTGCCCTCCTAACACCTCATCACCTTGTCTACAGTGGCTATCGGCAACGGATGGAAATACTTTAGGAAATCCAAACTCGCGCCTGACCGGGTTCTCGGCCACAGAGCCGCAGAATCATCAGAAGGTTCTGGGACATTGGGTTATCCCGGCATGTGTCTTATGCCCTTGTATTGATCGAACCAATCACTCGCACCAATTTCTCCGCATAACTCGGATCGGTCGCATATCCGAACTGCTGTAGCGCCCGCGCAAAGCCCTGTCCGCCTTGCTGCTGCAACACCTCGGAGTAGCGTGGATTGTCACGCAACAATTTGGCGTAATCCTGAAACCCCTCGGCATAAGAATCATAGGCGCGAAAACGTTGAACAACTTTGTTTGCCGCACCGGCCTGATATTCAGTCGTGGTAATTTCCGCCACTTTGCCTTCCCATGACTTGCCCGCCTTGATGCCGAACACGTTGTAACTGGGGCTACCGTCCTCCATTTTGATCTCGCGTTTGCCCCAGCCGCTCTCCAATGCGGCTTGGCCGAGAATGAAATTTGCGGGGATGCCGGTACTGCGACTGGCCTGCTCTGCCGGAACTTTCATCGCATCGAGGAAGGACTGCGGAATATCTGCCTTGTATGCGGAAGGAATAGCCTTCGATTGTGGAATAGGAGAGTTTGTGGAGAGGCCGCTTGCGGGTAACGAACGGCCCAGTTGTTTGACCATGATGTCCGCCAGACCAACGCCGCGCGTTGCCATGTCTTGTGCCAATTGTTGGTCAAGCATGCCGGTGAACATTTTGGTTTGCTCGCTATCGAACATGCCGTCTTGCGGTGTCGCCTCGCGCATGCTTTTCAACATCATGTTGAGGAACACAATTTCGAATTGTTGCGCGGCCGTCTTGAGTGCCAAATCCGGCGCTTGTTTGGCCTGGTAACGCAGCTTGTCCAGTGATTGACTGTCTGCGGCTAGACTACTGATATCGTTGGATGAGATCGCCATGGCAGCTTGCCTAAATCACCTCAAGGTCAGCACGCAGCGCGCCCGCCGCTTTCATCGCTTGCAGGATGGCCAGCATGTCTTGCGGAGTGGCGCCTATCGAATTCAATGCTTTCACCACATCGCCCAGTGCCACACCGCGCTTCAATTGCAGCAGGTTGCCGGGTGCAGCCTTGATCTCGATGCTGGCATTACTGACCTCCGCCGTTTCGCCTTGAGCCAACGCGGACGGCTGACTGGCCGCGTTATCCGCGCTGATGATCACCGTGAGATTACCGTGAGCCACCGCGCACTCGTCGAGCGAGACTTTTTGGTTCATCACCACCGATCCGGTGCGCGCGTTGACGATGACTTTCGCTCCCGCCGTTGCCGCATCCACCGACAGATTTTCGATGCGCGAGATGAACACGATGCGCGCGTTGCCCGCCGGAGCTTTCACTTCGATGGTGCGCGGATCCAGTGCGGTGGCAATTTCCCCATCCGGGGAAATATCGCGATTGATGGTGTCGGCCATACGCGAGGCGGTGGTGAAATCGGCCGTATTCAATTGCAAAAAGATCGAGTCACCCAACTCCAAGCCGCTGGCGACGGCACGTTCCACGCTGGCACCTCCCGGGATCCTGCCCACGCTTAAATGATTGATCTGCGCCTTGGAACCGGCGGCCGCAGCACCCGCGCCGCTCACCAGCATATTGCCCTGCGCCATGGCATAGATCTGACCGTCCGCACCTTTCAACGGCGTCATCAGTAGCGTACCGCCGCGCAGACTCTTGGCGTTGCCAATAGACGAGACGGTGATGTCGATGGTCTGTCCGGGACGTGCAAACGGCGGCAGCGACGCGGTCACCGTCACGGCGGCCACGTTCTTCAGTTGCAAGGTCGTGCCGGGAGGCAGAGTGACGCCCATCTGCGCCAGCATGGTGACCGTGCTTTGAACTGTGAACGGTGTCTGCGTGGTCTGGTCGCCGCTGCCATCCAGACCAACCACCAAGCCGTATCCGAGCAATTGGTTCTCGCGCACACCCTGCACACTGGCCAAATCTTTGATGCGCTCTGCCGCTGTGTTCTGCGAAAGCAGTATCAGCGTTCCGAACAGAAATATTTTGATCAGCTGTCTCATGTCTGTACCCCTTAGAACGGCAGCACGGTGGTGAAGATGCGCGCAAACATACTGCTCACATCCGACGCATCGAGGTTGGTCGCGCCCTTGTATTCCAGATGTACGTCGGCCACTTTGGTGGACGGCACGCTGTTGGTGGAACTGATGTCAACCGGACTGACCACGCCGGAGAATCGCACATATTCATTCGAGTGCCGGATGGTCACTTGCTTCTCACCCGCCACGCGCAGATTGCCATTTGGCAACACTTCGATCACGGTCGAAGTGAGCGTGCCGCTGAAGGTATTGGTACCCGAGGCATCGCTCTTGTTGGCCGACTTCACCGAGCTGCTACCGGATAAACCGCCGGTGATCGCCGGTGTGGTGACCGCCAACGAACCGCTATTTTCCAGCGTGGTGCCGGACTTGCCTGAAGCCGAGGTCGTTTCGACGATGGTAATGGTCAGGATGTCGCCCACATGACGTGCGCGTCTGTCCTCGAACAACGGTCTGTCGTTGATACCCGCCTGAAAGATCGCCCCGTTAGCAGGCACCGCGACAACAGGGCGGCTTTGCGGGAGCACCGTCAACGGCTCTTTGATATGGGTGGTCGGGACGCAGGCCGCCAGTAGTAGCGTCATTCCCGCCATCGATACCCGGCTAATAAAATTAGTCATGGCTTGCCTCACTAAATCTGGGACAGTTTCTGCAACATTTGATCCGAGGTAGTGATGGCTTTGGAGTTGATCTCATACGCGCGCTGTGTTTGGATCATGTTCACCAGTTCTTCCACCACATTCACATTGGAAGTCTCGACATAACCTTGGCTGATCGTACCGGTGCCGTTGGTTCCCGGCACGTTGGTGCTGGGTGTGCCCGATGAAGCAGTTTCCAGATACAGGTTCTGCCCCATGCTTTCCAAACCGGACGGATTGATGAAACTCGCCACTTGCATACTGCCAACCTGCACCGGTGCGGTCGCGCCCGGCTGGGTGACGGTGACCACACCGTCCAGTGCGATGGTAACGGTGGTGGCGTTGGCCGGAATCGTCATGGCCGGTTGCACCACGTAGCCGTTGGAAGTCACCAATTGGCCCTGGTTGTCGGTCTGTAATGAACCGTCCCGCGTGTATCCCGTGGTGCCATCGGGTAACAACACTTGCAGGAAACCCGCGCCCTGAATTGCCACGTCCAATTTGTTGCCGGTCTGCTGCAAGTTGCCCTGGGTATGAATACGTTCGGCGGCGATCGGTCGCACACCGGTGCCGATTTGCAGCCCAGAGGGTATCTGCGACTGCTGCGAAGACTGCGCGCCGGGTTGGCGCAAGTTCTGATACAACAAGTCTTCGAATACCGCGCGCGAACGTTTAAAGCCGGTGGTGCTGACGTTGGCAAGATTGTTGGAGATCACGTCCATCTGCGTCTGCTGCGCTTCGAGGCCGGTCTTGGAAATCCACAGGGAGCGAATCATGTTTGTGTCCTTTCAAGTGACTTTTGCTTAGTTGACACATTAGCGATACGGTCGCAAAACCATCTAGGGAACACTTGCAGAAAAGCTATTCAATTTCTGATTTTGGAAAGGCTGATTGTCACGCGGAGGCGCGGAGAACGCGGGGTAACCAAAAGGAACAATGGCAAGGCGCGATGGGTTTCACTCACGCGTCTACGCCTGAAATTGCTTGTACCAAATCACGCGTTGATGTTGAGCAGTGAAGCGGCCTGTTTGGCGTTGGCATCCGCTGTTTGCAGTAGCTTCATCTGGGTATCGAATTGACGTGCCAGCGTAATCATGTTGACCATGGATTCCACCATGTTCACGTTACTGCTTTCCAGATTCCCCGAGACAACCGTGACGTTGGCATCGGCCTCCGCCGCATTGCCATCGCGTGTTCGGAACAGCGCATCCTCGCCACGTACCAGTAAATTCTCCGGCGGATTGGTCAGCTTGATGCGTCCGACAACCACCAATTGCGATGGCTTGGTGCCACTGGGAACAGTGGAGATGGTGCCGTCTTTGGCGATGGTTATTTCACTGTCAGGGGGAATGGTAATCGGCCCGGCATCACCCAACACATTCAGGCCACCGCGCGTCTGCAATATGCCGTCGGGTAGAACCTGAAAGCTTCCGTTGCGGGTGTACGCCTCGTTGCCACCGGCATCCTGCACGGCAATCCAACCTTTACCATCTACTGCCACATCCAGAGCGCGACCAGTCGCCTGCATCGCGCCCGGAGTGAAATCGGTACCTGCCGTCGAGTCCACCACGAAGGTGCGTGTGGGCAGCCCCTCACCCACCAGCGGCACACTGCGGAACACATCGATAGCAGAGCGAAAACCGGGCGTGTTGGTATTCGCCAGGTTCTGCGACACGGAGGCCTGCTGTTGCAGGATGTGCGAAGCACCGGTCATCGCGGTGTAGATCAGTCTGTCCATATCAGCCTCCGTACATCAACTTGATCAGCGCAAGTTCACCAGCGTCTGCAAAATCGCGTCTTGGGTCTTGATGGTCTGCGCGTTGGCCTGATACACACGCTGGGCGGTAATCATGTTCACCAGCTCCGCTGTCAGATCGACGTTGGAATCTTCCACTGCCGATGTCTGCAACACCCCCAGGCTGGCGGAACCGGGAGCGCCAGTGAGCGGTGTGCCAGAGGAGGAGGTCTCACCCCAGTTGTTGCCGCCCATGGGTTGCAAGCCTTGCGGATTGTTGAAATTGGCCAATACCACTTGACCCAGTGTCTTGGTCTGCCCGTTTGAATAACGGCCTGAGATCATCCCGTCGGAACCTGTGCTGAAGCCGGTCATGCGGCCCGAGGTGTAACCATCCTGACTCAACGAGTTGACGCCGAAAATACCCCCGAATTGCGAGGTGCCGGAAAAATCGAATGTCAGCGTCTGCAGTGCGGCACTGGCCGGATTGGTCACCGACAAGGTCAGCCCTGTAGCCGATCCCGTACCCGCAGCCGATGTGGTGAACGTGGTAGCACTAGTGATGGCCGTAATCGTGGTGCCTGCCGGAAATCCGCCGCCTGTCACTGTTGCACCCACCGCCAACCCGGAGGTGGTACTGACTGTAGCTGTGGTGCCCGTTACATCAAGAGAAGAGCCGGCAAGTGAAATGGCGCTCGGTGTCGGGCTGAACGAGGAAGAAATGATGGGAGACGCGGGTGTAGCTAACGTGCCATTGGTGTTAAAAGTCATGGCTGACAGCGGGGTACCGGCAGACGGAACCATGCTGCCATCCACGACCATATAGGTATTCCAGGAATTTGCCGCCGTCTTGGCAAAATATAGGGATGCGATATGGTTGGCGCCCAAGCTGTCATACACCGTCATCGAAGTAGAGTTGTTGAACGTAGCCGAATTGTTCGGATCGAAAGCGGGTGCAGCGGGGATGATGATCGAACGCGCATCCAGATTCAGGCCGGCAGCTATCGTAGTCGTTTGCTTGGGTAACAAATCGGCCGCAGATATCTGCAGATCGGTCGGTGCTGTTGCCACGATTTGCCCCTGAGCATTGGGCAAGAAACCGGTCAAACGAACTCCCTGGTTGTTAACAACGTACCCATCCTTGTTGAGTTGAAATTGCCCGTTGCGCGAATACAAGATCGAACCGTTATCGTTCAAGCGGAAAAATCCATTTCCGCTCACCGCCATATCCAGCGAATTGTTGGTGGTCGTAATATTGCCCTGAGTGAATTGCTGGGCTACAGCCGCAACCCTTGTGCCAATACCGGACTGCGCCCCACTCGAACCGGCCAGAGTACTGGCGTAGATATCGGCGAACTGTGCCTGCGACATCTTGAATCCAACCGTGTTGGCGTTGGATACGTTGTTGCCGATCACATCCAGATTCTTGGCTGCGGCATTGAGCCCGGAAAGCGCTTGTTGGAAACTCATGTTTTTCTCCTCGTTACAAAATTTGCTTGATGGTCGTCAGGCTGACTTCGCCCAATTGACCGACGTTGACCGTGACACCACTTTGGGTCTGTGCCACGCTGTTCACCAAGCCGTATGACAAGGTGGTCGCATCACTTTGTTTCCCGCCCAGCACGGCCGCTGCATTGAACTGATATCTGCCGTCAGCCGCAGATGCTCCGTCATCCGTGCGGCCATCCCACTGCACTTGCACCAAACCGCTGTTCTGCGAACCCAACTGCAATGTACGCACCACGTTGCCGGAGGCATCGGTGATATTGACGCTCACGCTGTCCACTGGTTGCACCAATTCGACTCCCGCATTGGCTTTGCCGTTCTGTAGATCAATCTGTGTACCGGGAACCAAAACTGCATGTCCGATCATTGATACGGCCTGCAAAGATTGGGATGCCAGCATGCTGGCACTCAGCGCTTGAACGGTTGAGTTGAGTTTCTCAATTCCGCTTACCGTTGACAGCTGCGCCATCTGCGAAGTAACTTGTGCGTTGTCCAGCGGATTGAGCGGGTCCTGATTCTTCATCTGCGTGACCAGAAGTTTAAGGAATCGATCCTGAGTGGCGCCCACCTGTGAAGCGGATGCCGCGTTGGCTGCCTGTGATGCCGCCACCGATGAGTTGTTTTGTACCGGGGTAACCATGTCCTATCTCCTTTATTGACCGATGGTGAGTGTCTTGAGCAGTAGTGTTTTGGAGGTGTTCATCACATCCACGTTGTTCTGATACGAGCGCGATGCCGAGATCATGTTCACCATCTCGTCCACCGGATTGACGTTGGGCAATGTCACGTATCCCTGCTCATTCGCCATCGGATGTTTGGGGTCGTACATCACGCGCATCGGTGAGGTGTCTTCAACCACAGCCGACACCTTGACTCCCGCACCCACTTGGCCCGCGATAGGAGTAGTGCTGAATACAACTTGTTTCGCGTGATACGGTTTACCATCCGGCCCGGTGGCGCTATCCGCGTTGGCGAGATTGCTGGCCACCACATTGAGGCGCTGCGACTGGGCAGTCATGGCGGAACCCGCGATGTTGAATATGTTGAACAGTGACATGTCGAATTCTCCTAAGTGTCCTACTCATCCCTTGCCACTCACCCGGTTACACCAGCCAAAGCCAAGACTCGTTTCGCTTAACCCTGCAATGCCGTGAGCACGTCTTTACCGGCGTCGCTAATAAATCGCAGACTGGCTTCATAGCGCAGTGCGTTGTCTGCGAATTGCGCCCGTTCCACATCCATATCCACCGTGTTGCCGTCAGCACTCGGTTGCAGTGGGATGCGGTATAGAACCGGTGCGCCCATCACACTGCCGCCTGTTGCATCCCGCAAATGGCTGGATGCTGTCGTCGCCATCGGCAACTTTTCGCTTGATCCTTCCATCGCTCCTTTGAGGGCACTGGCAAAATCAATATCCTTGGCTTTATAGTTCGGGGTATCCGCATTGGCGATGTTCGACGCGATCAACTCTTGTCTTGCTGCCCGCAAGTTTAAGGCGACTTGGTGGAACTGAAACATCTGGTCTATCCTGCTGCTCATCTGCCTTCCCTGCCTTCCCCCGTACCTTTTTCGATGGATTGCATACTAATCAAGGCAAGTCCCCCCCTATCTATCGATTAAAGGTGAAAACCAGTTTTATTTCGCGCCTTAGTTCCGTCAAGGCAGACGGACAATACACACATGAAAATTCTCTTCCTCATTGTGTTTTTCCTCGGTTGCGTCACCCCGCTGGCCGCATTCTCGGAAGCCAGGCAAAGTCACCCGATGATCCACCAAGTGGCGCTTGAATTCGCCCGCCAGCAGACGCTCAATCTGCCCGGCAAGGTGAATATCAAAATTCAAGACATCGACTCACGGGTAGTCTTGCCCGCATGTCAAAAACTGGAGGCTTTCCTGCCAAGTGGTGCGCGGATACCCGGCAAGACCAGCATCGGTGTCCGATGCAACGAAAAACCGGGCTGGAGCATTTTTGTGCAAGCCGATATAAGAGTCAGCGTGGAGCTGTTGGTCAGCAACAAACCCCTGATGCAGGGTAGCGTATTGAGTCGTGATGACTACGCTCTACAAAGTGGCGAGATGGGTCAGCCGGGACTGCTGTTCGACCCATTGCTCGCCGTTGGCAAGACGCTTAAATATTCAATCGGTGCCGGACAGGTTTTGCGTCTGGATATGTTGCGCGAGCCTTTCGCCATTTTTCAGGGGCAAACCGTCAAATTGCAAACACGCGGGAACGGCTATCTCGTCAGTACTGAAGGGCTATCCATGAATGATGCTGCAGTCGGGCAAGGGATAAAGGTAAAAGTTGCTTCCGGCCAGCTTATATCGGCGATTGCCACTGCCGATGGAAATGCATCGGTCAAACCTTGACGCGAAAAGCAAAAGCATTAACACTGTTCTGGTGTGGGAGTGGAGAGTCCGGCCGCTCACACCCTAAAGTTCAGGAAAGTATTGCCGATGAGTGTGTCAATCGAACCAGTGTAAAGGGAGTACCCAATGAAAATTGAAAAGAGCAATAAACCGTTGCCCCCCTCTACGGTTGGCGAAGCCGGCACGCGTAACACTGCCGCAAAAGCCAATAATAGCAAGGCTTCGGTTGCAGATTCGGCAGGAACCAGTGTGCATCTTGGATCAACTACTGCGCAATTGCGTAGCTTGGAAAGCAGCGTTTCCACCGCGCCAGTTGTGGATGCCAAGAAAGTCGCCGAGATCAAACAAGCGATCAGTGAAGGCCGCTTCCAAGTCAACTCCGCCGTGGTCGCAGACAAACTGATCAACACCGTACAAGATCTGATCAGCGCGAGTGCACGTTGAATAATCTCCCTCCTTCTGCGCTCGGGTCGGGAGTATTGGCTCGATTGAATGTCGAACGCGACACATTGCGCGATTTCGTTGTTCTGCTTGAACAGGAGCAAAAAGTTTTGCTGGGGACAGACACTGAACCCTTGTTGGCTCTGGCCGAGCTCAAAACAAGTACCGCAGACAAATTGGCTGCCTTGGAAAAAGAGCGCTACGACGAATTGGCTGGAACGGGCAGCACCGGGGAATGGCTGAAGAAGAATGCGCCCCAGTCCATCGGATTGTGGGAGGAGATCGTCGACCTTGCCAAACAGGCGCAAAGTTTGAATCGTAGCAATGGGGATTTGATTCAGATCAAAATGCGTTACAACCAGCAAGCCTTGGTTGTGTTGATTGGTGCCACTCAATATGCCGCCGGTCTCTACGGACCTGATGGCCAAACCAATCTGCCCAATACCGGTCGCAATCTTGGAAGTGTATAACGCTTGATCCAAACAATGGCTCGAACTCACTAAGACCGAGCCTGTGTGACGCATGATTTCCCGCATTGACGGATTCTATGGATGCAAGGACAATCCCGCGCACCATGAAGCCAAGCCGGATGCGGTATGTTTAATCCCACACGCGACGACGCAAGAAAATTCCTGTTCGAATCCTGGCGCAAACGACGCAAGGGTGAGCTTCTTTCTCCGCTCGAAGATCTCACTGCTCAACTCATTGAAAAACACCCCGAGTACCACGCGCTCCTTGACGACCCTGATAGTCATCAGGACAAGGATTTTGCGCCAGATGGTAATGTCGTGAATCCGTTCCTGCATCTGATGATGCATCTGACAATCGAGGAGCAGATCTCAATCGGCCAGCCCACCGGTATCCGCGAGCAATTCACTCGACTGACTCAGAAGTACCAATCCGAACATGAAGCGCAACATGCCATGATGGATTGTCTGGGCGAGATGATATGGCAAGCACAACGTAACAAGACCTCACCGGATGCCTCCGTATATTTGAACTGTCTGGTAAAACAGTGATGGGAAATCGGTTGAGCAAAATCGTTACGCGCACCGGCGACGATGGAACGACCGGATTGGCTGATGGCACACGTGTGCCCAAGGATTGTGCCCGCATCACTTCGCTTGGAAGTATCGATGAACTCAGCAGCCATCTCGGCGTATTGCTTGCCGAGGTCTTACCCTCGGATATCCGCTCTGAAATGATACAAATACAGCAAGACTTGTTCGATCTGGGTGCCGCATTGGCCCTACCGGGTTCTTCACTCGATTCCGAAAAATTGATTCGACTGGATAAGGCTATTGCCTCTTACAATGCCGGCCTGCCACCATTGAAAGAATTTATCCTGCCTGGAGGAACTCGGGCATCGTCACTTTGCCATGTGGCACGCTGTGTCACACGCCGTGCCGAACGCGATTTGCTGCATCTAATCCGCAGTGAGAATGAAAACCGGGAGGGTCTGCGTTATCTCAACCGGCTATCCGATTTGTTGTTCATCGTGGCACGCGTACTCAATCGGACAGGCGGCAATACTGAGATTTTGTGGATGCATCAAAAAACATGATCAGCCGGTCGTGCACAATTGTTTATCATCAAGTTTGGAACACACATTGCAAGTGAATATTTACGTTAGAATAAATTCGTTATCAACTTGTTAAAGGGAGAACACAATGCCGCACCATCATCATCACCAGCCTTTCGTATTAAAGACTTCAACACATCTGCAAGAGATTTTGGAGCCGCACAATGTTCCCTGGCAAGTTGAATTAAAGGATCCGGCCGTGTCGGTGATGACTGATTTTCGTGTTCGCGGAATGTTCAAAGTCGAGCCGGACGAGACAATCGATGAGGCATTGCGCAAGATGAAAGTCGCGGGTCTGCGTATTGCATTCGTCAAAGAAAAGTCCTCGGAAAAACTGCTTGGCTCGATTACCTCGTACGACATCATGGGCGAAAAGCCCATGCGTTTTCTGCAAAGTGTCGGTTTCTCTGACCGCGGTGTCACTCACAAGGACATCCGGGTACGCGACATCATGGAAAGCACCAACGACTGGGTTGTTACCGAGATGCACGATATCGAAAAGGCGAATGTTCAGAACATTCTGGAGTCGCTGCAAAAACACAGCCGGACCCATCTTCCGGTATTGGATGTCAAAGCAGGGCAAGAGCCAAGGCTGCGCGGCTTGTTCTCATCGTCAAAAATATTGCGCTTGACCGAGAGCAGTCGTCAAAAAGCAGCATCGGCGAAATAATTTCAGACCGCAAAAATCAAAAAGGCGCACAGTGTTTTGTGCGCCTTTTGTATTTCAGACTCAAGGAATTGGCGGGGACTTGGGTTTTCTTAAACCCAGCAGGAACAATACATAGCCTGACAAGCAATAGCCAAAAAACAGCAAGAATAAGTGTAAAGGCGGATCGACAGACACCAAAATGAAGAACAGCGCAAAGAGAAAAATTACGATAAAGGGAACACTCTTGCGCATGTTGATGGATTTGAAGCTGTAATACTTCAAATTGCTCACCATGCTTAAACCCGCGAACACGGTCAAAGCTACCGCATACCAACGCAGCTCACTGCCGTTGAAATGATTGTCCTGCATCACCCACACAAATCCTGCAACCAATGCCGCCGCCGCAGGACTGGGCAAACCCTGAAAATAGCGTTTATCAACCACGTCAATATTGGTATTGAATCGAGCCAAGCGCAATGCAGCGCCCGCACAGTAAATGAATGCGGCGAACCAACCCCACTTGCCCAGATCACGAAAGGCCCATTCATAAACGAGAATGGAAGGAGCGACACCAAATGAAACCATGTCTGACAGGCTGTCGTATTGAGCACCAAACTCGCTCTGAGTATGCGTCATCCTGGCCACACGCCCGTCCAGACCATCCAATACCATGGCAATGAAGACAGCGACAGCGGCAACTTCAAAACGGCCGTTCATCGCCTGCACGATGGCATAGAACCCGGCGAACAAAGCCGCTGTTGTGAACAAGTTTGGCAGCAAATAAATACTGCGGCGGCGAAGGTCCATATGCTGCTTGCGCTGATTTAGATCGGTCATAGATTTAGAGTTTCGCCAAGAGGGTGGTCGCGGCGAACACTTTATCACCGATGATGGGGTGAGGATAGCTTGCCATAATTACTGGAAAGATATACAGGAAAGGGAATGGTGAAGCATGGGAGTGTTAAGACTCCCCACAAGCCACTCCCCCTTGCTGCAAATTAGTTCTTGGATTGGTCGACCAATTTGTTCTTGGCGATCCAAGGCATCATGGCGCGCAACTGTCCGCCCACCACTTCGATCGGATGTTCCGCATTCAAACGACGACGTGCCGTCATCTCCGGATAGTTGGTACGGCCTTCCAAGATGAATTGTTTGGCGTAGGAACCGTTCTGGATGTTTTTCAGACATTCCTTCATGGCAGCACGTGCTTCATCCGCGATCACGCGATGGCCGGTTACATATTCACCGTACTCCGCATTGTTGGAGATGGAGTAGTTCATGTTGGCGATGCCGCCTTCGTACATCAGATCGACGATCAGCTTCAGTTCGTGCAGGCACTCGAAATAAGCCATCTCGGGAGCGTAACCGGCTTCGGTCAATGTCTCGAAGCCCGCTTTCACCAGCTCTACCGCACCACCGCACAACACGGCCTGCTCGCCAAACAGGTCAGTTTCGGTCTCTTCACGGAAATTGGTCTCGATCACGCCGCCTTTGGTACCACCGTTGGCTGCCGCGTAGGACAATGCAATGTCTTTCGCTTTGCCGGTCGTGTCTTGGTAAACAGCGATCAGTGTCGGTACACCGCCCCCCTTCAGATATTCGGAACGCACGGTGTGCCCCGGGCCTTTTGGCGCAATCATGATCACGTCCACATCGGCACGCGGCACAACTTGGTTGTAGTGCACGTTAAAGCCGTGTGCGAATGCCAAGGCAGCGCCCGCCTTCATGTTCGGTGCGACGTCGTTGTTGTAAACGTCGGGGATATTTTCGTCCGGCAACAACATCATCACGACGTCTGCGTTTTTCACTGCATCCGCCACTTCCGCGACCTTGATGCCGGCAGCTTCGACCTTCTTCCAGGAAGCGCCGCTTTTGCGCAGACCGACAGTCACGTTGACGCCGGACTCTTTCAGGTTCTGTGCGTGGGCGTGGCCTTGCGAGCCGTAGCCGATGATGGTCACTTGTTTGCCCTTGATCAGGGAAAGGTCTGCGTCTTTGTCGTAATAAACTTTCATGTTGGCCTCGTTGGAAAAATCAGAAATTGTGAAATCGTTGTTAAAGTTTCAAAACACGTTCGCCACGACCGATACCGGAAGAACCGGTACGCACCGTCTCAATGATCAGATCGTGGTCGATTGCTTGCAGGAAGCTGTCCAGCTTGGAACCGGTGCCGGTCAACTCGATGGTGTAGCTGGTGCTGGAGACATCGATGATGCGGCCACGGAAAATGTCGGTGACGCGCTTCAACTCTTCACGCGCCTCGCCCACCGCACTCACTTTCAACAGCATCAATTCCCGCTCCAGATGATCGCCGTCGGTCAGATCCATCACCGCAACGACGTCCACCAACTTGTTGAGCTGCTTCTTGATCTGTTCGATGATTTCATCCGACCCGCGCGTAACAATGGTCATGCGCGACATTGTGGTGTCTTCAGTCGGGGCAACGGTCAACGACTCGATGTTGTATCCCCGTGCGGAGAACAATCCGGCCACACGCGACAGCGCACCGGCTTCGTTCTCCATCAATAAAGAGATGATGTGTCGCATCACAGATCCTCCGCCAGAATCACTTCGGACAATCCCTTGCCGCCGGGCACCATCGGATAGACGTTCTCGGTCGAATCGGTGCGGAAATCAAGGAACACCAAGTCGTCCTTGCGGGAAAAGGCTTCTCTCAAAGCGCCTTCCACATCAGACGGTTTATCGATACGGATACCCACGTGCCCATAAGCCTCGGCCAATTTCACGAAATCAGGCAACGCGTCCATATAAGAATGCGAATAGCGGTTGCCGTGGAAAAATTCCTGCCACTGGCGCACCATGCCCAGATAGCGATTGTTCAGCGCGATGATCTTGACCGGGATGTTGTACTGCTTGCAGGTGGAGAGCTCCTGGATGTTCATCTGGATGCTGCCTTCTCCTGTCACACAGGCCACGGTCGCACCCGGATGTGCAAGCTGCACACCCATCGCGGCGGGCAAGCCAAAACCCATCGTGCCCAAGCCTCCGGAATTGATCCATTGGCGCGGTTTGTCGAACTTGTAGTATTGGGCTGCCCACATCTGGTGCTGCCCCACGTCCGACGTGATGAAAGCTTCGCCACGCGTGATTTCGTACAGCTTCTCAATGACGAACTGTGGCTTGATGAGTTCATCGGAATTCTTGTAAGTCAGCGATTTACGGCTGCGCCACGTGTCGATCTGTTGCCACCAAGACTTGAGGCTCGCCGCATCCGGCTTTTGCTTGCTCGCACCCAACACACCCAGCATATCGGTCAGCACTTGTTTCACATCACCCACGATAGGCACATCGACCTTCACGCGCTTGGAGATACTGGCCGGATCGATATCGATGTGAATGATCGTGCGCGGAACCGAGGCGAAATGTTTTACATTGCCGATGACGCGATCATCGAAGCGCGCGCCAACCGCCAGCAATACGTCGCAATCCTGCATCGCCAAATTGGCTTCGTAAGTACCGTGCATGCCCAGCATGCCGAGATTCTGTGTATCGGTCGCGGGATACCCCCCCAAACCCATCAGAGTGTTGGTGAGCGGAAATCCGAGTTTTCGCACCAACTCGGTCAATTGTGTGGACGCATCGGACAGCACCACGCCACCACCCGCATACACCATCGGGCGTTTAGCTTCGAGCAACAGCTTAACGGCTTCTTTGACCTGCCCCATGTCGCCGCGCGTTTGCGGGTTATAAGAACGGATGCTGACGGACTCGGGATAGAGGAACTCGGACTTGGTGTTGGATACATCCTTGGGGATATCCACCAGCACAGGGCCAGGGCGTCCCGACTTCGCCAGATAGAACGCTTTCTTCAGCGTAACCGCGAGGTCTTTGACATCCTTGACCAGGAAATTGTGTTTGACGCAGGGACGTGTGATACCAACCGCATCGACTTCCTGGAAGGCATCTTCGCCAATATAGCTGGTGGGCACTTGGCCGCTGATGACCACCATCGGGATGGAGTCCATATAGGCGGTTGCAATACCTGTCACCGCGTTCGTCAGGCCGGGACCCGACGTGACCAAAGCCACACCGACTTTGTCGGTGGAACGGGAATAGCCGTCTGCCGCATGCACGGCCGCCTGCTCGTGACGCACCAATACGTGTTTCACTTTATCCTGTTGGAACATTGCGTCATAAATGAACAGCACTGCACCACCGGGATAGCCAAAGACGTACTCCACGCCCTCTTCCTGCAAACATTTGATGGTAATTTCTGCGCCGGTCAGTTCCATGAGCGAAAACCTATGAATTGCTTCGATTTAAAGACCGCGCAAGATAATGGCTGGCGGCGTTTTGGTCAACCCCAATCACGCCGAATCCCCCTGAAAACCCTTGTCCCTACAGGAATTTGTTATCATGCCGCGCCTTTAGGAGGCCACCCTGTCCACCCGCGAACAACTTTCCGAATTTCTTGCCAGTGCCGAGCGCAGAGCCTACAAACATGCGTTGTTTGCGGTGCGTGACGAGCATGTGGCACTGGACATCGTACAGGACACCATGCTCAAACTTGCAGAACGCTACGGAGATAAACCGGCGGAAGAATTCCCCATGCTGTTTCACCGCATCCTGCGAAATACCATCACGGATCATTTCCGCCGCCAAAAAGTTCGCTCCTTCTGGTTCACTTTATTTTCTTCTTTTTCGCCCAAAAATGGCGAGGATGAATTCGACCCGCTCGACACATTGCAAGACAGCCAGAATCAGAGTCAACCGGCACAACCGGATGCCGCTTTGCAACAGTCTCAACTCCTGGCCGTGATTGAGGCTGCACTTACCCAACTTCCCGCGCGTCAACGGGAAGCGTTTCTATTGCGTTACTGGGAGCAACTTGACACGGCTGAAACAGCACAGGTCATGGGCTGTTCCGAAGGTAGCGTAAAGACGCATTGCTCGCGCGCAACACACTCCGTGGCCGCAAAACTTAAAGAAAAAGGAATCGACCTATCATGGGAAACAAATTGATCCTGCGTGATATCGGAAAAATCCTGAGCCGTTCTATTACCCGGCTGGATAACGACACTCTGGACAAATTGCGTGCCGCACGCCGCATTGCATTACAACACCAATTGACGACAAAACATTCGCCCGCAACAGTCTGGCTTAACCACTTCGGCCTGATCCAAACTGGAACACATTACCCTTCCGGATGGTTCAATAAGTCACACAACCTTGCCCTGGCGCTGCTGCTGGCGATGACGTTATCCGGTGGCGTGTATTATTGGCACTCTTCCCATGAACACGACCACAGCGAGATCGATGTGGCGATCCTGACCGACGATCTCCCCGTTGAAATGTACGTCGACTAGCCTGAAGAATTTCTACCCATGTCCAAATACAAATCTAATTTTTGTTGCCTGCTCGTATTGATTTTCGCTCTTCCGGCGTGGGCAGATGCCCAATCCTGGAGCAACCTGAATTCCCGGCAGCAGGTGGCACTTGCCCCGCTGGCTGCCACGTGGGACTCTTTGCCGGACAAGCAACAAGCAAGTTTTTTGGGGATCGCCAATCACTATCCAAAACTCAATACACAACAACAACACCGGCTACATTCACGCATGGAAACCTGGAGCAAACTTACGCCAGAGCAAAGGCAAGCTGCGCGTGAAAAATACAAAGCTTTCAGTAAAGTGCCACATGAAAAACGCGAGGAAGTGAAGAAAATGGTGCGCGAGCAACAAACCGGTACGGCGGCGAGCAGTGTGCTGCCCGCAACCCCTTCACGCTGAAAATTTACCGGCGTTCGCTGCGCCAAAGCAGGGTCAGCGCCAATCCCAGGAATAGCCAAGTCATCGCCGTCGCACTCAACAGAGATGGCCACTCGTAGAGCGCCCCCAGATTGGCAAATAGCCTGCCGGCAAAATGGAAGCTAAGGCCCAGCACGACGCCCACGAATATTTTGCTGCCAATTCCCCCCTCGCGCCGGTGGTAGGAAGAGAACGGCAGCGCCAGCAACATCATCACCAGCACCGCAAACGGATAGACCAATTTATTCCACATGGCGATATCGTAACGTCCCGTCTTCTGGTGGTTTTCGGCAAGGTGCTGGGTATATTGGTACAAATTCCAGGCCGACATCTTTTCCGGAACCACCATCAACACGCTTAGAATCTCCGGATTCAAAGATGAGTTCCAATCCATTGCGGGGAGGTTGCTAACACTTGCGCCCTCGGCAGAAAACAGCGTCTGCCTGACGCCTTCCAGCGCCCACAACCGGGAGGATTTGAAGACAGCCCGCTCGGCGGCGGTGATACTGCGCAAGTGATAGGTATCATCGAACTGGTAGATACTCACATCCAGCAGCGAAGTGTCCGGCAAGACACTTCTTACATTGACAAAACTCCCCTCGTCTTTCACCCAAACTCCGGAACGGAATTCCCGCAAACTGATTTGCGCGTTTTGCGCCTTCAATTTGATGCGCTGAGCCAAGTGCTCGCTGGGAGGGGCGATCACCTCACCGAACACAAGGCACAGCACCAGCAGCGGAGCGCCTATCAACAAAAGCGAAGTTATCATTTGCTTCAATGAAACACCGGATGCCCGATATACGGTCAACTCGGAATTGGCCGCCATCTGCACCAATGCAAAAATAGTTCCGATTAGAACTGCCACCGGAAACAACTCGTAGATATGTCCGGGCAGGATCAAAACCACATAAATCAGCACATAGCTCAGGCTGTAATTGCCGCTGCCCATCTCATTCAATTGGCTGATCAGATCGAGCAAGGCGAATAGCATTAACAAAGCCGCGAACACCAATGCCACACTGAAATAGATCTCATGCGCGAGATAGCGTAGCAGCAGTCTCATTTTTTCCAGCGCCTCCACGAGAAAACGGAAGCTCGGTGGTAGAACAGTGCCAGCATCAGCGCGAACATCAGCAGATGCAGCCCCCACAATCCGGCGATCACCCCAATTTTTTCGCGCCCTACCCACGAGTTGGTCAGGCTGATCATGTTGTTGTAGAACATATAGAGGATCAGCGCGTTAATGAGATTCAATGATCGTCCCGCACGCGGATCGACATAACTGAGTGGAATCGCCAACAAGGCCAAGATCAGGGCGCTGAGCGGCAAACCAATGCGCCACTCCAACTCCGCCATGTTCCACGAGGTCGGATGCTGTAACAGGTAACGGGTCGAATAGGCTTTGAGATTGGGCAATTCCTGGCGTAATTCCACCGGCTCGATACGCATCGCATAACGTTCGAACTCGGCGATCTTGAAATTGGCTTGGCCGGGTATGCCCTCGTAGCGCGTGCCGTTGAGCAACACCAAAAATCGGTCGCCATTGGCGGCCGTTTCCTGAAATCCCTCTTTGGCTACCATCGTGCCGTCTTTGCCGTTTTGCACCGACTGCACAAAAATGTTGCCAACACGTTTTTTTTCGGTATCCACGTCTTCCAGGAAGAACACCCGATCCGCTTGTTTCGATTCTCTAAAAGCACCCGGTGTGGCGGCAGAAACATCATCACGGCTGTCCAACCTGCGTTTATATTCGTCCGCCTTGGACAGCGCCCAGGGTGATAACACCAAACTCATCAACGCGATCAATGCCACCACCGGCAGGGCATACGCCATCACCGGACGTATCCAACGGGTGAGTCCGATGCCGCTGGAGAACCACACCACCATCTCGCTGTCGCGGTAACAGCGCGATAACGTGATCAGAATTGAAAGGAACAAACTGACCGAAAGCAACACCGGCAGATAATTCAGCGAACTGAATCCCAGCATCACCATAATGCCGTCCACCGCCAACAATCCGCTGACCGACTCACTGAGAAAGCGGATCAACTGGGTGAACAAAACGATGCCCAACAACACCGAGAAAACCAGCAAGCCCACACTGGCAAATTCACGCACCAAGGACCAATAGAAGATGCCGCGCACCTTGCGTGATCTGCGCTTCTTTGACTTTTGGTCTGTAGATTGCGGATAATCCGTCATTAAGAAAATTACTGGTAGATAAGGAGTAGCGCGTGGAATTTAGCATAAAACAAGGCAATCCGGACTCGTTGAAGAGCGGCTGTGTCGTAGTGGGTGTGTTCGAAGATGGCAAATTATCATCTGCCGCAAAACTTCTCGACAAAGCGGCGCAACATGCGCTGAGTGACGTCGTGACACGCGGCGACATGAATGGCAAGGCCGCATCCACCCTGCTTCTGCACAAAATTTCCGGCATCGCTGCCGAGCGTGTTTTGCTTGTTGGTCTGGGCAAAGCAGAGGAACTCAACAATAAAACCTGCACAGAAATACTGCGCGCAGCTTTCGTTGCCTTGAACGCCACTGCCGCCAAAGATGCAGCGTTGTATCTCTTTGACGAAGGTGTCGGCAAAGACGCTAAGTGGGTCATCAAACAAGCCGTGTTTGCCGCAGAAGAGCAGGCATTCCGCGCCGATGAAATGAAGAGCAAACCCGCCAAAGTCGCCACGCTGAAGCACATCACTTTCGCCTCGCTGAACAAACCTGCAACCACCCTGAAAAAGGCACTCGACCAAGCAGCCGCCACGGCACGGGGCATCTCGCTCGCCAAAAACCTCGGCAACTTGCCGGGCAACATTTGCACCCCGACCTACCTTGCCGCCAAAGCGCTGGCGTTGGGCAAAGAACACAAAAGCATCAAGACCACCGTGCTGGAAGAAAAAGACATGCAGAAATTGGGCATGGGTTCGTTCCTTTCAGTCACCCGTGGCAGCGAGCAGCCCGCCAAGCTGATCACGCTGGAATACGCCGGTGCGGCCAAGACGCAAAAGCCCATCGTGCTGGTCGGCAAGGGAATCACCTTCGACAGCGGCGGCATCTCGCTCAAGCCGGGCGCCGAGATGGATGAGATGAAATATGACATGTGCGGCGCCGCCAGCGTGCTCGGAACGCTGCAGGCCATCGCCGAAATGGGGCTCAAACTCAACGTGGTCGGCGTGATCCCGACGTGCGAAAACTTGCCCAGCGGCACAGCCACCAAACCCGGCGACATCGTTACCTCCATGTCCGGCCAGACCATTGAGATCTTGAACACCGATGCCGAAGGCCGCCTCATCTTGTGTGATGCGCTCACCTACTCGGCAAAATTCAAACCCGACACCGTGATCGACATTGCCACGCTTACCGGCGCCTGCGTCATCGCCTTGGGCCATGTCGCCAGCGGTCTGTTCAGCAACCAGGACGAACTCGCCAAAGAACTGCTGGCCGCAGGCGAACAAGCACACGACCGTGTATGGCAACTGCCTTTGTGGGAAGACTATCAACCGTTGCTGGACAGCAATTTCGCCGACATGCAAAACATCGGCGGGCGCGCGGGCGGCACCATCACCGCCGCCTGCTTCCTCGCACGCTTCACCAAAGAATATCGCTGGGCGCATCTGGATATCGCAGGTACAGCGTGGCTTTCTGGTAAACAAAAAGGGGCGACAGGTCGTCCCGTGCCGATGCTCACGCAGTACCTCATCAATCGGGCTTCCCATAACAACTGAAATCATCCTCGTCATTCCGGCGAAGGCCGGAATCCAGTTTTTAAATCTACCGGGCACCGGCTTTCGCCGGTGCGACAAACTTTTTGAGGTTCACTAAAATCAATGAGCCTCGACTTCACGCCGTTCGACAAAGCAATTTGCCAACTTGATAAGAGCTTGCGCTATGCCACGTCTCCAGCAGCCAAAGCCGACCCCGACTTATTCGAGCAACTTCGCAACTCGGTAACGCACTGCTTTAAGCGAGAATTTCTTAATCAAGCACGCTGACACCATGCCACAATGCGGACGCCCATAGTTAGCTCAGTCCAGACTGAAGCAAAAGTCCGCAAAGGTTGCTGTCACACTTCCCGCGACTTAATTAAGACCGCTTCATCCCCAAAGCTCAAAGTCTCCGCATCAAACTCAAACCCATACAGCGGACTCACTGCCAGCCTTTGTTATAATCGCGCCGCCATTCATCTTGTCCATCCCGATACATGACCAAAGTCGATTTTTATACAGGCAGCGAAGACAAGCTGCGCACTGCCTGCCAGTTGAGCCACAAAGCGATGCAGAACGGATTGCGCGTGGTGCTGCACACAGCAGATGACGACACCGCAGACAAGTTGGACAAACTACTCTGGCACTATCCCGCAACCGCGTTTATCCCGCACTGCCGCAGTAACGCAGCGGATGCGGCCACCCTGCCGGTCATCATCGCACGCGATGAAAATTTCCCGCACTCCGAGTTGCTCATCAGTTTGCACGACGAATGTCTGACTTTCTTCAGTCGTTTTGAACGCGTCATCGAGATCGTCGGTTGCTCTGCAGACGACGCGCAGTTGGGACGTATCCGCTTCAAGTTCTACCGTGATCGTGGCTACGAAATCAATCACACCGATCTGTCCAAATTGCGCTCATGAATAACAAACCACTGCCACCCGATAATGTGCCGATTTTGTTTGAGCGGGTTGGCGAAGCAACGGCGGACTACCCCACCCTGACTGTGATGGCGGAGGAATTTCCCGCCCCGCCCCCCTCATTCGACCCGCAAATTGATCCCGAGTTATTGCATGAGCTGGAAGTTCATCTGGACAGTCTGGTTGCGCAAAAACTTCAGCAATATCTGGCCGATGCCCAACAACAAGCCATTGCTCTTGCGCTGGCAGAAATTCGCGCAGAAATCCCCGGACTGATTCGCAAAACCCTCGACTCCTTTCCCAAATAGCCGTCACCCAGCTGCGGGTACTGCCACGGCACTGCCCGCGACCCGGCGCATTCCCGCACAAAGACGTGTCACCCTTACGCCTGTATAATCGCGCCCTTCCTAAAACCCCGCATTTCACGCAAAGACCGCAATGGAACTCGCAAAAAGTTTTGACCCGAAAGACATCGAAGCACGCTGGTATCCCGAATGGGAAAAATCCGGCAATTTCAAAGCCGGACTCGATGCCGACAAACCCGAATCATTCTGCATCCAACTGCCGCCGCCCAACGTCACCGGCACGTTGCACATGGGGCACGGCTTCAACCAGACGCTGATGGATGCGCTCACGCGCTACCACCGCATGCGCGGCGACAACACCCTGTGGCAACCGGGCACCGACCACGCGGGTATCGCTACGCAGATCGTCGTCGAACGGCAGTTGAATGCAAAAAACATCACGCGCCACGATTTGGGACGCGAGAAGTTTCTAGAAAAAGTGTGGGAGTGGAAGGAACAATCCGGCAACACCATTACCCAACAGATGCGCCGCCTCGGCACCTCGCCCGATTGGTCACGCGAGCGTTTCACCATGGATCCCGCGTTAAACAAAACTGTCACCGAGACTTTCGTGCGCCTGTTCAACGAAGGCCTCATCTATCGCGGCAAACGTCTGGTGAACTGGGATCCGAAACTGCACACCGCTGTGTCCGACCTCGAAGTGGTGCAAGAGGAAGAAGACGGCTTCATGTATCACATCCGCTACCCGTTGGCGGATGGCAGCGGGCACCTCACGGTCGCCACCACCCGCCCCGAAACTATGTTGGGCGATGTGGCGGTGATGGTGCATCCGGAAGACGAGCGCTACAAACACCTCATCGGCAAGCAAGTACAACTGCCGCTGTGCGAGCGCACCATTCCCATCATCGCCGACGAATATGTCGATAAAGAATTCGGCACGGGTGTTGTCAAAGTCACACCCGCACATGACTTCAACGACTATGCGGTTGGACAACGCCACAAGCTGGAGATGATCTCCATCCTCACGTTGGATGCGAAGATCAACGAGAACGCGCCGAAGCAATATCAAGGCTTAGATAGATTCGCCGCACGCAAACAAATTGTTGCCGATCTGGAGACTGCGGGCGTATTCGACAAAGCCGATAAACACAAACTGAAAGTGCCGCGCGGCGACAGGACAGGAGTCGTCATCGAGCCGATGCTCACCGACCAGTGGTTCGTGGCGATGAGCAAGGCAGGTCCAGAAGGCAAGAGCATCACCGAGCAGGCGCTGGAATGCGTGAGCTCCGGCGAGATCAGGTTCCACCCGGAGAACTGGATCAACACCTACAACCAGTGGCTCAACAACATCCAGGACTGGTGCATCTCGCGCCAGCTGTGGTGGGGGCATCAGATTCCCGCATGGTACGGCGTGAACGGCGAAGTGTTCGTCGCGCACGACGAAGCCGAGGCACGCACGCTCGCCGACAAGGTTGGTTACGCGGGTCAACTCGATCGCGACAACGACGTACTCGACACCTGGTTCTCCTCCGCGTTGTGGCCGTTCTCCACACTGGATTGGGAGATGGACAAGCCGTTCGATGCGCAGAACGAATTCGTGCAGAAATATCTGCCCTCGTCGGTACTGGTCACCGGCTTCGACATCATCTTCTTCTGGGTGGCGCGCATGGTGATGATGACCAAGCACATCACTGGCAAGATCCCGTTCAAAGACGTGTACGTACACGGCCTCATCCGCGATGCGGAAGGCCAGAAGATGTCCAAATCCAAAGGCAACGTGCTCGACCCCATCGACCTCATCGACGGTATCGATCTCGATTCACTGGTGAAAAAGCGCACCACCGGATTGATGAACCCGAAGGACGCAGAGAAAATCGAGAAGCGCACGCGCAAAGAATTCCCCGAAGGTATCACCGCGTTCGGCACCGATGCGTTGCGTTTCACCTTCGCCTCGCTCGCTTCGCCCGGACGCGACATCAAGTTCGACATGCAACGCTGTGAAGGCTATCGCAACTTCTGCAACAAGCTGTGGAATGCCACACGCTTCGTGCTGATGAACTGTGAAGGCAAGGATGTCGGACAAGACGAAAGTTTGCCGCTGGAATATTCCGCTGCCGACAAATGGATGATGAGCGAATTGCAAAAAGCGGAAGCCGAGATGGCACAACATTTTGCCGACTACCGTTTCGACATGGCCGCGCGCGCGGTATACGAGCTGGTGTGGAACACCTATTGCGACTGGTATGTGGAGCTGGCGAAAGTTCAACTGGCGTTCCCCCTCCCTCCTTCGACAAGCTCAGGACAGGCCAACCCTCCCCCGGTGGGAGAGGGGGCAAACGATGTCACGCGTGAACGTGACAACTCTTCTATCCTTGCGCAACAACGCGCCACTCGCCGCACGCTGGTGCGTGTGCTGGAAACCATCCTGCGTCTGGCCCACCCGATCATCCCGTTCATCACGGAAGAGTTGTGGCAATCGGTTGCGCCGATGGCGGGAAAAATCCCCCCCAGCCCCCCTTTTACAAAGGGGGGAGTTGAGATTGCAACATCCATGTCTTCGAATGAGATTTCGTCTTTACCCCACTTTGAAAAAGGGGGGCAGGGGGGGACTTCCATCATGCTGCAAGCCTATCCCAAAGCCGACCCGAGCAAGATCGACGAATCTGCCATTGCGCAGATCACACTGCTACAAGAACTCGTGACCGCCACCCGCAGTCTGCGCAGTGAGATGAATCTCTCTCCCGCGACGCGCGTACCGTTGATCGCGGCGGGTGATGCGGCAACGCTGAATGCCTTGGCTCCTTACATCAGCAGTCTCGGCAAATTGAGCGAAGTGAATGTGGTGGCTGAGTTGCCGGAAGGCGATGCGCCCGTTTCCATCGTTGGCAATTTCAAACTGATGCTGAAGGTGGAGATCGACGTGGCGGCGGAACGCGAACGCCTTGATAAAGAAATTGCGCGCCTCAGCAACGAAATCACCAAAGCGCATGCCAAGCTCGGCAATGAGAGCTTCGTCGCACGTGCGCCGGCAGTCGTGGTGGAGCAGGAAAAGAAAAGGCTAGAAGAATTTGCTTCGACGCTGGGTCAGTTGCAGGCACAGCGCAAGAAGTTAGGTTGAGTAGGGTGGGCACGATTTTGTGCCCACCTAACACCCGCTAACGACGACGAATCAGGAACACAAAGTCCTCACCGCTCGTTTCAGAAGCCAACAATTCATTCCCGGTCTGGCGGCAAAAGTCGATGAAATCCTTGGGCGAACCTTTGTCCGTCGCCACGATTTTCAATACCTGTCCGCTGCTCATCGTGGACAACGCTTTCTTGGCACGCAGAATCGGCAACGGACATGCCAGTCGGCGCACTTCAAGTTCAACGTCGAACAGGTCAGTGCTCATGCGACGACCTCCCCGCCCGCATGTGCCCAGGCAGTAATGCCGCCTTGCAAATTGGCAGAATTTTGCAAACCTTGCCCGGCAGCAAAAGCAGCGGCTTGAGACGAGCGTCCGCCCATTTGGCAATAGAAAACCGTTGTTTTGCGTGCATCCAATTCGGTCAGGCGCAAGGGCAGCAAATGCAGGGGCAGGCTCATCGCGCCTTTGATGCGGCCGCGAGCGACCTCCGCATCGGTGCGTACATCCACCAGTTGCACCGCATCCTTGGTCAACAAGGCGGAAAGTTCACTTGCCGTAATATTGGTAAAACCCGACATCTTTATTTCTCCAAAAAAATGGTTATTCGTCTTCCGTGTCATCGCTCAACAAGCGCGAGATTCGCGTATTGGCGACCGCCAACCGCTTCACCAGCATACGCAAGAAAGCATCGCTGAACTGGTAGCGACAATTTGCCGAAGCCAACCTGAGCACTTCCGGATTGATCTCGATCAACTTCACATCGCTCTTGGCCAGCACATCGGTGGACCGTTTCGCGTCCCCTCCAGAAAGGTGCGCCATCTCGCCGAAGCAGTCACCCTTGTGCAACAAACTGATCAGCCGTCCCTGTTTGACGATGCGCACCGAACCGTGCGCCACAATAAAGAAATTCTGCCCCGATTCACCTTCGCCGATGATCTTTTCATCCTTGGCGATCTTGTGCCATTCGCTGATGTGCAGCACTTCCCACAATTCGACATCGCTGAAGTCCTTGAAGAAAGGCAACGCGCGCAAAGTATCGAATTTTTCCGTGTCGTAAAACTCTTCCTGCGGCGGCACAGTGTCACTAATGAACGACACCAGGTCGCGCGCGAATTCATCCCATGTCTGGTAACGGTGTGCCACATCCTTGCAAATTGCGCGCAGCACAATCGCGTCCAGCGTGGCCGGTATATCGGGGCGGAACGTGCTGGGTACAGGCGGTTCGAAATTCATGATCTGGTAGATCATGCTGAAATTGTTGGCGGCCTCGTAGGGTAACTTGCCGGTCAGCAAGCGGTACATCGTCACGCCCAGAGAATAGATGTCGGTTTGATGCGTCAGCGTCTGTTCCTTGATCTGCTCGGGCGACATATACGCCGGCGAACCGACCCCGCTCACTTGGGTGGTCTGCTGGCTTTCGATCACGGCCGAGCCGAAATCGGAGATCTTGATATCGCTGTCGCCGCGAATGAGAATATTGGCCGGTTTGATGTCGCGGTGGATGACGCCCTGATACTGCGCATATTCCAGCGCCTTGCAACATTTGTAGATGATCTCGGCGACGCGCCCCAGACTCAGCAAGTTATCCACCTCGCCGAATTTTTCCAGCGTATCGCCCTCGATATACTCCATCACTATGTAATTCACCGGCCCGTCCATTACCGCGTCGAACACTTTGACGATGTGGGGATGCGAGAGTTTTCCGGCGAGGGACGCTTCGATGAGCAGCAGTTTGCGATACGCCTTGCCACTCGCGCCGCTTTCCATGATCTGCGGATTAAACAGTTTGAGCGCGACCTGTTGGTCATTGAAAGAATCAATCGCAAAAAATACCGTGCTGGTCGCGCCGCGACCGAGTTCTTTTACGATTTGATATTTACCGATGGAATCCATGAGCTGCCTTGCTGTAAGGCAGGCATTTTGCGGCTTTGAAGGCATGCTGTCCAGTTTTGAAGGACTTGTCCGGGAACCTAAATAAGCCGGTGTTATCATAGCGCCCATGCAAAAAATTCTTCTGTCTGCCCTGTTGCTGCTCCCCTTGGCCCTGAATGCGGACGGGCTTCCCGACTTGGGTGATGTCGCCCAGACCATGGTGTCCCCGCAGATGGAACGGCAGATCGGCGAACAGAGCATGTTCCAGATCCGCGCCAGCGACAGTTATCTGGACGATCCCGAACTCACCGATTATCTGAACCGGCTGGGCGACCGGCTGGTGGCCAACAGCAGCGAACCCAGCCAGCCTTTTGAGTTCTTCGTTATCAACGACAACGCCATCAATGCCTTCGCCCTGCCCGGCGGTTTCATCGGCGTGAACACCGGTTTGCTCCTGCTCGCGCAAAACGAATCCGAACTGGCTTCCGTGTTGAGCCACGAAATCTCCCACGTCACCCAGCACCATCTGGCGCGCATGGTGTCCGGTCAGAAATACGATTCGCTCGCCGCCATGGCCACCGTTGCCGTCGCCATTCTTGCCGCACGCAACAACCCGCAAGCCGCCAATGCCGCAATCGTCGGCGCACAAGGCGGCGCGATGCAGCGGCAATTGAATTTCACACGCGAATATGAAAAAGAAGCCGACCGCATCGGCCTGGGCATCCTTGAAAAATCCGGCCTGGATACCCGCGCCATGCCGGCTTTTTTTGACCGTTTGCAAAAAGCCACGCAGATCCAGGAAGGCGATACTCCCTCCTATTTGCGCACCCACCCCGTCACCACCGAGCGCGTGGCCGACGTGGACAACCGGGTGCAACAACTGCCCTTTCATCTGGTGCCGGACAGTTTCGATTTTCAACTGATGCGCGCGCGCGTGAATGCCTTGCAAAAATCGCCCCAGGAAGCACTGGCTTATTTCAGGTCGGCCTTGGGTGAACAACGCTTCGGCAACCCCGTCGCCCAGCGCTACGGTTTGGTGTTGGCCCTGCTGCACAACAAACAGGAAGCACTCGCCACACAGGAATTCGCCACCCTGTATCAACAAGCACCGCACAACGCCAGCATCGAGGCACTGGCCGGACAGATCAAGCGGCTGGACAAACAGGACAAGGACATCCTTGCCTTTTACCGCAAGGCGCTAAAGCAGTTTCCCGGGCATCACGCGCTAATCTACGATTATGCTGAGGCGCTGTTACAGGAACATCAATACACCGACGCGCTCAAGTTGCTGGATGAGCAAGTGAACCAGAATGGCAACGACCCCAAGCTGTATGAATTGCAGGCGAGAACCTATGCGGCTCTGGGCCGCCCTCAGGAAGAGCATCACGTGTTGTCCTATTACTTGATCCTGCACGGAGACCTGCGCGGTGCTATCGAACAATTGGAATTGGCCAAACGCGCCGGCAACGACTACTACCAACTTTCCACCATCGAGACTGAACTGAAGCAATACCGCGAGATTATCGAATCGCAAAAGAAGAAGAAATAATCCACCGTTTCAAAACGGGTTTGACTTCGAAAGACCAACCCCGAATGCGATGATTTTAGTAATATTCGCAATCTCACTTTTCTTGTTCAGGAACATAAAATGAAACGCACTGTACTGATTTCGACTTTGGCCTTGCTCTCACTCGCCGCATGCGACAACAAACCGGCTGCCGACGAACCTTTCGTTCCGACTCAAACGGGTTCGGGTGGTGCACCCGTCGCTCAGCAGATGCCGGCGGACGCCATGAGCAGACTCAAACCGATCAACCCGCCGCAAATCGAGCAAACGTTGCAGGGCACCGTTGTCAGCATCATCGACATTCCGCAATTCACTTATATCGAAGTCAGCGAAAACCATCAAACCCGTTGGCTCGCCACCGGGACGGTCGTCACCAAGAAGGGCGATATCATCGGGTTTGATAGCGGATCGACATTGGAAAATTTCAAAAGCAAAGCGCTGAACCGTACTTTCCCCAGCATCACCTTTGTCAACAAGGTGACTGTCCTCAAAAAGAAATAATCTCGCTCGGTGTGATTACTGACCCGGTCGGAGAATATTTGAAGCGCCTGGTGACGGCCAGGTGCCGAATAAAATCGCACCTGCCACCTAAACGTCATAATCCGCCGCAATTCACGAACCTTCTTCGCCAACTGCGGGTTTCAGGCTTGCCAAAGGCTCACGTATGAGAAACCAGCAGGTCGGCAGCAAATTCAATTGGGCGCTGGGAAATCTTGATGCACTTCCCGCCATGCCGGCTATTGCTCACAAGTTGCTGGCTCTCCCCCTGGATACCGAGGCAGGTGAAGCGCAAATGCTGCGCTTGATTGAGCAGGATCCGCAACTTTCCGCAAGATTGCTGGGCTTGGCTAACGCCCCGGTGCTGGGTGTCGGACGCAAGATCAACTCCATCCGGGATGCCGCAATGTTGCTGGGTATGAAGCGCATGAAGTCTGTGGCCATCGGCATGGCAACCCTATCGGAATTAAGCAATCAACCTGCGGGAAAGAGCTTTGATCCGCATGACTTGTGGACGCACAGCATGACTGTCGCCATCGTGGTCAACACGCTCTCACGGGCAATGCCCCATCGCATACAGCCGGACGAGAATCTGATTTTTCTCGCAGGTCTGCTGCATGACATCGGCTTGATGGCATTGCACCATCTTGATCCTGAAGCCAGCGATGAGCTGCATCACCAACTGCGTTTGCAACCCAAGCGGCCCATACATGAAATCGAGTTGGAGTTATTGGGTGTAACTCATGGTTACATCGGTGCCCAGTTGGCACGGCACTGGAACCTCCCTCATCAAATAATCGAGGTGGTGGAGTTGCACCACACACCACAAACCGGCGATCCCGCTCACTGCAATTCTTTGGCAAGACTGGTCCGCATCGCCGAAAAACTGTTGCCGGATTTTGGGATCGCCGAACATACCAACGGCACACTGGACGAGAGTGATTGGCTCGACTTATGTATCGAACCGGCGCGCGGCCTTGAACTCTCCGCGTTGATTAACGAGCTGGCAATCCAGGTCGTACAGATGCCCGATACCCGCGAGGCAAGCGACCATCATGAGGAACGAACAGCAACCTCGGTGCCCGATGGCAGAACACGGCCTTCAATCCTTCTTGCTCAGGCGAAAGCAATGATGCGATGGGTCAGTATGTTTTTTCGTCACCGGAATTAAGCCGCAGGGCAATTGACGCTTGACCATTATTACAAGATAGGTTGCTGTATTGACACTTGGGCTATCATCCCGCCCGAAATGCCTGAGATTTTCTACCGGCATCGGACAAACGGTTGCGTCAATCCTTTAGGAGGAAGCCATGGCAACGGATCCCAATATTGAAAAAATGTGGCGCGGCTTGTTGACCGGCGAGAACCCTGCCATACACCGCGGACGACATCTGTACGGAATGTTGCCATCCAACCCGCATTGCAAGGTCTGCAATGTACCGCTTGGCGGAATCGGCGCGCAGCTCATACGCTTCACCGGCAAACATCGCTCCAACAAGAATCCGAATTTCTGCAACATCTGCGAAGAGTTCGCGCAAAACTACAAGGGCGGAGCCGAGGTGGTGATGACCCTGCTGTTTGCGGATGTACGCGGCTCCACCACCTTGGCGGAAAAGATGACTCCTACAGAATTCACGCATTTGATGAATCGTTTTTATTCCGTTGCCAACAAAGTGTTGACCAGGACGGACGCATCCGTCGACAAACTGGTCGGCGATGAAATCATCGGCCACTACATTCCCGGTTTTTGCGGAGCACGGCATGCCAACCTGGCGATCGAAGCAGCGCAAGAACTGCTGCATGTCACCGGGCACGGTACGAAAGACGGCCCCTGGCTGCCAATCGGCGTTGGCGTCCACACCGGTTTGGTCTATTTCGGCGTGGTCGGCGATGCGGGGGGTTACGTTGATTTCACGGCTATGGGCGACAACGTCAACATAACTGCCCGCCTAACTTCGCACGCGCGCGAAGGTGAAGCGTTAATAAGCGATGCCGCTTATGAGGCCGCAGGGCTAAAGAGAGAGGACCTTGAGCGGCGCGCGCTGGAGCTGAAAGGCAAAAGCGAAGTGATCGGCGTCAGGGTGATGCACGCATAACGGCGCAGATGCGATATGCGTGTCGGACAGCTAGTGTTTTATTCCATGCAACATGGCGGCACGCAGAATTGCGTTAATGCGCGTCTGGGCAACGGGAGTCCGACAGGCTGCCAGCAGCAGCGCCAAACCAGGTCTGGTGACAGTGGCCTACTGGCTACTTCAACAACGACCCTTACTAAAAAAGAAGGTATGAGCCAGTGAAGCCGCCCGTGGAAGCGGAAAGATCTATCCAGTTGAAGGGTGTGCGCGGCTATATCCACAGGAGGCATTCAGGTTTTGCAGGGCATCGTTCGCGATGCTTTTTTTTGATCCAGGCGACACATGCCGAACAAGACGCAGTTTCAATACACCCTGGCGCGGTCTTTCAACAGCTTTTCAAATTCTGCGGCGGGTAACGGTTGGCTGCACAGATACCCCTGGAACTGGTCACAACCCAGCGTTTTCAAATAGGTGAGCTGAAGCTCGTTTTCCACGCCCTCGGCCAACACCTTCAAGCGCAAGGTGTGCGCCATGGCAACAATCGCGGCAACAATTTCCATGTCATCGCGATGCGCCGGAACATCGTCAATGAACCGCTTGTCGATTTTCAGCACATCAAGCGGAAACAGCTTGAGGTAGGCCAGCGAGGAATAACCGGTGCCGAAGTCGTCAATCGCCAAACGCACGCCAATCCCTCTCAACTGGTTGAGTATCTGGATGGACTCCGTTTCGCGTTTCATCAGGGCGCTCTCGGTCAATTCCAATTCCAAGTTGGCTGCCGGAAAACCGCTATCGCTCAACACCTGCGCAACCGTGTCGCTGATGTCGCCCTGCAGAAACTGGTAAGCCGAAAGGTTGACCGCCAGGGTAAGCGGCGGCAAACCGGCCGCCCGCCAGCGTTGGCCCTGTTCACAGGTTTCGCGCAAAACCCAGTCGTCCACTTCGCCGATCAATCCTGTTACTTCGGCAATATGAATAAAACGCGCCGGGAGGATCAACCCTTCGACCGGATCCTGCCAGCGCACCAGGGCCTCGGCACCGGTAATACGCCCGCTGCCTATTTCCACTTGGGGATGGTAATACACGCGCAACTCGCCCTGCTGAATAGCGCGGCGCAACCTGACTTCAATATCAATGCGCTCGCGCGCAGCGAGGGTGAGGCTCTCCGAAAAATACGTAAAACACCCGCGCCCCTCGGTCTTGGCCTGATACAACGCGCTGTCGGCCTGTTGCAACATTTGCTCCGGGGTCGTGCCGTGTCCGGGAAAAATGCTGATGCCCACACTGGCACCGATACGCACTTCGGCCCCATTGGACAAACAATAGGGCTCGCTCAAATCGCGGATGATGTCACTTGCCACGTGCGCGGCATCCTCAGTCCCCGCGACATCCTCCAACAATACGGTGAATTCATCCCCGCCCAGCCGGCAAATCGTATCGATTTCCCGCAAGTGAACCAGCAGCTTGCCCGCAACCAGTTGCAACAACTCATCGCCCACGACATGGCCAAAACTGTCATTGATATCCTTGAAGCGATCCAGATCGATCATGAGCAGAGCCAGGTATTTCCCGTCGCGCTGCGCCCTCTGTATGCCGTGTTGCAAACGTGACATCAGCAACAAGCGGTTTGGCAACCGTGTCAACGGATCATGGTGGGCAAGAAAATCCAGTTCGGATTGTGTGTTAATGATTTTTGAAATGTCGGTGAAAACCGAGACGTAATTGCATATCCTACCGGCGCTGTCTTTGACTACATCGATACTCATCAACTCCGGATAGGTCTCGCCATTCTTGCGGCGATTCCAAATCTCACCCTGCCAATGGCCGGTGTTCAAGATGTTTTCCCACATATCCGCATAAAACTTTGCGTCATGTCGGCCGGAGCGCAGTATCTGCGGCGTTTTTCCAATCACTTCCGCCTCGGTGTAACCGGTGATCTCGGTGAACGCAGGATTGATACGCACAATGAATTTATCGGTATCGGTCACCATCAAACCTTCGCGCGTGCTCTCAATCACCGCAGCGGCTTGGCGCATGCTGATTTCATTTTCCTTGCGTTCCGTGATGTCGCGCACACCGATCACATAGGCCGGTTTATTATTCCAAGTGACCGGGGCGGAACGCAGCTCGGCCCAGCCAATGCCACTGCGACGGATCAAATTGATGTCCTGAAAAGTGGCATCGGGATGGAGCGGTACGGCCAAGTCCTTGCCCAGCAACGCACCGCGTTCGAATATAAGTTCGGCACTGCGGTTGGCATAGACCACCTTGCCCAATTGATCCACCACCACGACCCCGTCGGTAATCGTGGATAGAATCAATTCAAAGCTGGACTCAGTTTCAGTCATGTTAGTTTGCGATGAACGCTGACGAATCAGGCCGCATAGTGGCCACGCGCGACTCGAACTCTTCTATCTGTACCGGCTTGCTGAACAAATACCCCTGACAGGTCGTGCAACCGTTGCTCTCTAGGAAGGTTCGTTGCCCCTCGGTTTCCACCCCCTCCGCAATCACTTCAATCCCCAAGTTATGCGCCATGCCGATGATGGTTTGCACGATGGCGGCATCGGCGGGTTTCACGTCGATGTTGCTCACAAAAGAGCGGTCGATTTTCAGTTGGTGCAGCGGCAATTGCGTGAGATAGGAGAGTGACGAGAAACCGGTGCCAAAATCATCCATGGAAAAATGCACGCCGAGCGCCAACAAGGCCTTCATCTTGGCGATGATGTCCCCGATATTGTTGAACAGCATGCTTTCCGTCACTTCCAACTTGAGCATGGCCGGATTGATCGCGTGCTTGCCGATTATCTGCGACACTTGCTCCACAAAATCCGCCTGTTGGAACTGGCGCGCGCTGACGTTGACGGCCAACTGCAAATGCCGGGTGTCCTCTTTGGCTTCCCACAATTTTAGCTGGGCGCAGGCCGTTTCCAGCACCCACTGGCCGATGGGAAGAATCAATCCGGTTTCCTCGGCCAGCGGAATAAATTCATTGGGCAGGATCAGACCGCGCTCGGGGTGTTGCCAACGAATCAACACTTCCGCGCCCACAATCCGGCAACCATTTAACACCTGCAACTGGAAAAACAACTTGAATTGATTGTGTTCAAGCGCATGGCGCAAATCGTTCTCCATCGCCGCGCGGGCCGTAACGGCTGCCTGCATGGTCGGGTCAAAAAAACGCAGGGCATTGCGCCCTGCTTTCTTGGCCTGATACATGGCGAGGTCGGCTTGCCCGAGCAGTTCATCGACTGACTCATTCCGGCAAAACAATCCGATGCCGATACTGGCGGAACTGTTAAATTCAAAACTGTTAAAAAAATACGGGCGGCCAATAATTGCCAGTATCTTTTCTGCCACCAGCTTGGCTTGGGCTGCGGACTCTGCCGCTTCCTCGTCCAAGTTTTCCAGCAACACCACAAACTCGTCGCCGCCCAGCCGCCCCAAGGTGTCACCTTCGCGCAACGTGGCACGCAGCCGACTCGCCACTTCGACCAGCAACTGGTCACCGGCAAAGTGGCCGCGCGTGTCGTTGATCATTTTGAAATTGTCCAGGTCAATGAACAGGATCGCGCCATAACGCCCGTTGCGAGTAGCCGCGAGTAACGCCTGTCCCAGCCGGTCCTGTAACAGGCGGCGATTGGGCAGATTGGTGAGCGCACCGTAATAGGCAAGCCGGTGGATTTCAGCGGCAGCTTCCTGATTCTGGGTGATATCGGAAAAACACCCGACATATTGGGTAACTCCTCCATTGGGCTCGGTAACCGCCGAAATCGTCAGCCACTCGGCAAAAATTTTGCCGTTTTTGCGCCTGTTCCAAATCTCACCTTGCCAGTAACCCTCTTGGGTCACGATGTCCCACATGTGTTGATAAAACGCTTTGTCGTGGCGTCCGGAACTGAGCAAATGGGGAGTATGGCCAACTGCGTCCTCGGCGCTGTAACCGGTCAGACGGGTAAAAGCCCGATTGACCCGCAAGATGACCGCTTGGGCGTCGGTCACAATCATCCCCTCCTGTGTTTCGAAGGCGATGGCGGCTATCCTTAACTCCTCTTCGGCATTTTTGCGTTCTGTAACATCGCGAATGGCAATCACATAGGCCGGTTGATTCTGCCAAGTAATTTGCGCCGACCTTAACTCGGCCCAACCGATGCTGCTGGTTCGAATCAAATTGATATCTTGACTGGCTGCGTTGGAATTAAGTGGAATGGCCAAGTCTTTGCCCAGCAAGTCACCGCGTTCGAATAAACGTTCGGCACTGTCATTGGCGTACAACACCTTGCCCAACTGGTCCACCACCACGATCCCGTCCGTGATCGTGGATAGCATCAACTGAAAACTGATCTCAGTTTCTGTCACGGTAATTGAACACGGGCAATGATCGAAATAGGCGCATGACTGCTATACCACGACTGTACCCATGCCGTTGTTATTTTGGGCGGTGATGGCAGCCAGCACCGAATGCATCTTGGACAAGTCTCCGAGTAACTTCAGAACAGGTTCCGGCAATTCGCGCACCAGCATCGGTGTGGCGAACACATCTTTTTCCAGTGCTTTTTCCGGCATCCCCAACACCTCCACCACGTCCAATACCCAGAAGCCCGGGCGGTACGCTGCCGCCAACACATTGCTGAGCTGGTCGATGATGCTCTGTATTTCAGGGTTGATGGATACCACATACAAGGTCAGCATGATTTTATGGATTTCTTTATCCGCCTCGCCGGGTTGACGCACCGATTTGGCGATATGCCTGATCTGGGCCCCTGACAGGGGTTTGTTGGCCAATTGAAAAGATAGCCCCTCGGCATGCGCCCGCTTCAGGTCGGCCAAGTATTCCTGGGCGAATGCGGTGACGATGTAAATGTTCAACGTACTGTCCATCGCCAGCAAGCGACGCATCGTCTCGACCCCGTCGATGCCGGGCATTTTCAGGTCCAGGAAAATCAAATCCGGACGTTCACCTTTGGCCAGTTCGATCCCCTGCAGGCCGTCACTCGCCAACAACACGGTAAATCCTATTTCGCTCAATACCAATTGGAATGCGCCACGCACGGCCGCATCGTCATCAATTACCAGAATTTTTTTCATGATTGAATTCCCCCTATTAAAGTCCTGTTCAAACCGCGTCGAATGTTATCCGAAAACAACAGCCATAACCCGGCTCATGGTGCGATTTGATGCTGCCGCCCGCCTCCTCGATCAAGTGCCGCGATACCGACAGCCCCAAGCCGGTGCCTTTGCCAACCGGTTTGGTGGTAAAAAAAGGATCGAATATCTTTTCACGAACATCCGGCGCAATACCCGGTCCGTTGTCGCAAAAAAGCAGTACCACTTTCCCATCCTCCATCCGCCCAATGAGGGTGATACGTTGCTCAGTCTGTTCCGCAATCGCATCGCGCGCGTTGAGCAACAAATTAAGCAGGACTTGTTGCAAGCTGCCCGCACTGCATTTAACCGGCGGCAAAGCGTCGGCCAATTGCATCCCGACTTGAACGGAATTTCTTCTCAGTTCACCTTCCAGCAAGGCCAGTGTCTGTTTGGCCGTTTTCTCGACATCGCAACTTTCCTTGTGCGAGTTGTCGGCGCGTATGAATACCAGCATGTTTCTCACGATCGTTTTGATGCGATTGATTTCGTGTAACGCATCCTCCAGCACTTCTTTGGAACGGCTGTCGGTCGCTTTGTCTTTGGCATATTCGACATAATTGAGGATACCCATCAACGGGTTGTTGATCTCATGCGCCACCCCGCCCACCATCGTGCCCATTGAGGACAGTTTTTCGATCTGTATCATGCGTTCCCGCGTTTCCAATTCCCTCTGGTGTGCGGCGATCACTTGCGCTTCTTCCACCTGCAATTTGGCCGCAGCATTTGTCAGTTCATTATTTTTCATCTTAAGGAGCATCCGCTGCGCGTTCATCGGTCGCAAGACCAGCACATACAAGACCGGAGTCAGGATGGTGCCCAGTAGGAAGACATCCAAATACACCCAATAGGCCTGCGCAGCCTTATCTCCCAGCTCCGGCAACAGCAAGTATTCTATGAAGAACATGATGAAATATTCGGTGGCCATAATGATGACCGCCAATTTGATCACTATCCCCAGCGGGGTGTGGTCCCATTTTGAGACAAAGATTTCCTTCATTTGTTAGCGCCTGCTGTAACGTCCTTGGTTGGGTATGACTCTGAAATCCAATGCCAAAATTCCGCGTTGTTAATTTTGCAACGGGGTAGCGGCAGCGGCTGTTGCGTTTTCAACTTCAGGTGCCAATACGGTTACCGCCACGCGGCGGTTGCGCGCGCGTCCCTCCGCCGTGTCGTTGGGCAACAGCGGAAAATTATCGGCATACCCGGTGGCTTTGAGCAGGTTGGCGGTAATGCCCTGCTCAATAAAAAGCCGCACCACACTGCTTGCACGCGCCGATGACAATTCCCAATTGGACGGAAATTGCAGCGTGCTGATCGGCAGGTTGTCGGTGTGGCCGTCCACTTCGATCGGCGTCTTTTGTTCGGCAAGAATCGTTGCGACCTCGGCCAAGGTGCTCACCGCCTCATCCTGCAAATCGGCTTCACCCGGCCTGAACAGCATGCTGGCATTGATATCCAGCATCACGCCCCGGCCGGTTTGCGTGACCGACATCAAACCGTTCTGTACGAAGCCGGACATCTTTGCATTCAAAGTGTCGTTCAATTTTTTCATGTGTTCGTCCAACTTGCGCTGCTTTTCCGCAAGACGCGCGTTGCGTCTGTCCACCAGTGCCTTGAAATACATCTCGTCCTCGGTGAGTTGCTGGGTACCATTTTCTTTATTGGCATTCTCGGTGCCGAACGCTTTGTTCACCGAAATGCTGAACACTTTGTATTTGCTTTCATTGACCGACGAGATGCCGTACATCACGACAAAAAAGGCAAACAACAAGGTGATGAAGTCGGCATAAGAAACCATCCAACGTTCGTGATTGTCGTGCTCAACTCTTTTGGGACGACGCGCCATTTCAGGAAATATAACCGGACAGTTTGTTTTCGATATAACGCGGATTCTCCGCATTGGCGAGCATGCACAAACCGTCGATGATCATCGAGCGCTTGCTCACCTGGTTGCTGATGAGTATTTTGAGTTTGCCGGCGATCGGCAGAAAAACCAGATTGGCGAAACCAACACCGTAGATGGTGGCGATGAATGCCACCGCGATGCCCGCACCCAGCTTGGCCGGTTCACCCAGACTCTGCATCACATGCACCAGTCCCAGCACCGCACCCAATATGCCGATGGTGGGCGAATACCCCGCCGCCGCCTCCCACACACGCGCCGCTTGCCAATGCAGGGTTTCATAGGTGTCCAGATCGACTTCAAGCACCTCGCGTATTTTCTCCGCGCTATTGCCATCCACCAGCAGCTGCATGCCTTTTTGCAGAAAAGGATCACCCACACCGCTGATGTGTTTTTCCAATACCAAAATGCCGTCCTTGCGCGCGGCGCTGCCCCAGGCGGCGAAACGGTAGACCAACTGCTGTTTGTCGATCTCGGGAATCGAGAATGCCCAACGGCTCATCTTCATGCCGGTGACGAACACTTTCAACGGATGGTGCAACATCACCGCCCCCAGTGTGCCGCCGAACACGATGGAAAAGGCCGCCAGTTGCAGTAGCACCGAGACCGAGCCGCCTTCCAGCAACTGGCCGCCCACGATGCCGACGAAAGCGATCAGGATGCCGAAGATACTGAGCTTGTCCATTAGTGTCCCCTCAGCGCGGTGCGCAAGCGTGCCACCGCCTGACTGTGGATCTGACAGACGCGCGATTCGCTGACGCCCATGACTTCACCGATCTCGCGCAGGTTCATATCTTGTTCGTAATGCATGCCCATCATCTGCCTCTCGCGCTCGGGCAGACGTTCGATCGCCTGGATCAGCGCGGTGCGGAAACGCTCATCCTGCAACAGTTCGAGCGGATTGCCTTCCGTATTGAAATCATGGCGCTCAAAGAAATCCTCGTCACCTTCACCATGGAAGTCTTCGTAATAAACCAGTTGTGCGCCGCGCGATTCCTGCAACAACTGCTGGTATTCGGGTAACGGAATTCCCATCTCGCGTGCGATTTCGGATTCGTTGGGCGCTTTGCCCAAACGCTGCTGTAATTTGCTGATGGCGGTTTCGATGCGGCGCATGTCGCGGCGCAAGCTGCGCGGCAACCAGTCGGCCCCGCGCAATTCATCCAGCATCGCGCCGCGAATACGTTGTGAGGCATAGGTCTCGAACTGCGCACCGCGCAATTCGTCGTAACGTCCCGCCGCGTCCAGCAGCCCGATCATGCCTGCCTGGATCAGATCGTCCACTTCCACGCTGCCCGGCAGTCGCAACATCATGTGGTGGGCGATTCGCTTCACCAGGGGTGCGAATTCCTTGAGGCATTGTTCTTTGTCGTTCAGTCCGTTGGGTGTGTACATAAATCGTTTTTTCGAAATACCCCCTCTTGTTGGCAACACGGCCGGTTCAACACGCGGAACCGTGACGCCTCTTAAGGTCATGTCAGCACGGCTGACCGGCCCGGCGACGGTGCATGTTTGCCTGCCACCACACCGGCGATGTGGCCCGGATGGGACATCCTGATCAGCCGTTGCATCACTCCGCTCAGTTTATCCCGCACTTGCCCGGACGCTCCCGGAGCGCGTAACAAGCCTTGGGCAATCTCGCGCATGGCCAGCGACGAAGCCGCCGAAGGGAAAGCTTCAACCACCGGACGGCATAATTGTGTCGCACGTTTGAGCTTTTCATCAACCGGAATATAGCCCAGATATTCCAGCTGCACGCGCAAATGGCGGTTGGCTACCTGCGAGATGTTGTCGAACACGGCGAGAGCCTCGCGTTCATCGCCGACCCTGTTCACCACGATGTCGAAAGCTTGTCTGCCGTTGTGAACCGCCATCTGTTTCAGTAACGCATAACCTTCCGTGACACCGCGTACGGTCGCATTCAACACCAATAACAGCGGCTCGTCACCGGACAGGCTGGCACACATCGAATGGCCGTCGCGCGCCGCGTCCACCAGCACCACATCCTTGTCGGATGCTGCCGCCAGCAACGATTGCAGCAGACGCTGGCGCTCGGCATCGCCCAGTCGGGGCAGTGACTGCATCGCACGCGCCACCGGCAACACACAGGCACCGCCTAGCCCTTGCAGCAACACGTCTTGCCAAGTTTTGTCGCCGCGTGCCGCATGCAACAGATCGTAGCGCGGGCGCATGGCCAGTGTATTGGCCACATTGTCGGGTGAGAGGTTTTCATCCAGCACCAGCACGTCTTTGCCGGCGTGGACGAATAAGGCAGCCAGATTGGTCACGATACTGGTTGCGCCCAGACCATCGCGCGCGCCGATCACCGTGATCACTTGCGCGGAGGTTCGCGCCAGTAATTTGCGCAAGCCGGCCGCCTGATCCGGATAAAACGATTGCTTTTCTCGCTCGCCTCCTCGCCCCTTGGGAGAGGATTGAGGAGAGGGAGTGTTCGTCATCATGTTAGTGCGCATGTTGCCCCCTGACACTGACGCCGCCTTTCACGCCCGCCATGAATGCCGGGAACTCCATCGCCTGCAAGGCAAAGTGGGTCGGCTTGCCGATCTCCTTGAAGGTACGGTGCAACAGGTATTCCAGATTCACTTCGTGCAAATCTTCGGGCACGCGTTGCCCGCTGGCGATGTAGTGCATCACCAGTTTGTGACGCGCGATCACGTCGAGCACCGTGCCCAACGTCACGGCTTCATCCAATTTAGTTGGGATACAACCGATGACGCCCAACCCGCCGTACATTTTGATCACTTCGTCCAGCGTGCCGCCGGAACTGGTCGCATTCAACAGCAGGATACGCGCGGCGCCGACCGCGTCGAACATGCGTGCCTGATCCGCCACGCGCGTGTCGCGTTGTCCCACACCCATGGTATCGATCAGCACCAGATGTTTGTGTTTCAAACCGGACAGAGTGAGTTTCAAATCATTGGTATCGCGCACCGCGTGTACCGCTACGCCGAGGATGTTGCCGTAAATGCGCAGTTGCTCGTGCGCACCAATACGGTAACTGTCGGTGGTGACCAGCGCCACCTTGTCCGCGCCGTAACGCACCACAGCACGTGCCGCCAGCTTGGCCGTGGTGGTGGTCTTGCCCACTCCGGTGGGGCCGACCAGTGCGTACACACCGCCGCGCGCCACCACATCATCCTGTTTGCTGGCAACACGCAGATTGTGCGTGAGGATACGCAGCACCCAGGCGATGTCGGCATGTTCGGGCATCTTGTCCAGCAGCAATTTCGACAGTGAAGGACTGAAGCCGACATTGATCAGGTCGCGCAACAAGCCGCTGCGTTTGGGATCATGCTGCTGCATGTTGGCCCACGCCATGCAGGCCATCTGCTCCTGCATCATGTTGTGCATCGACTTCAGTTCGCCCAGTAATTTGTTCTGCTCGGCATCGCCCGCTTTGTTGCTCTGCTTGGCCGCTTGGGCGGCAGGCGGCAAGCTGCCCGTGGCGGTGAGAGTGGCCGGGGCAACTTCGCGCGCCGCGTTCGCCGCGATGACCTTGGCACCCAGTGCCGCCGCCTGACTCAGTGCTTGCGGAGACAGGTTCAACTTGAAGGCGTCGGGTTCTGCATCGGTAAAAGTCTGGCGCGGCTTTTCGGGAAGTGGCGGCGTGAATCGCGTCTCGCTCAGGTGCGCCAATTCCACACTGGCCATGGCCACAATCTCCACGCCGCCGCTCACCTTGCGGTTGGACAGGATCACGGCATCCTCACCCATTTCGAGACGCACCAGTTTCAATGCCTCGCGCGAACTGGCCGCGATGAATTTTCTTGCGTTCATGCTCTACCTCCCACCATGGATGTCACCCGGATGGTCTTGAAGCCGGGCACTTCTTCATGTGAAATCACTTTGAGTTGCGGCAATGCGCGTTTCAGGAAACGCGCCAATAAATCGCGGATACCCCCGGGTACCAGCAAGACTGTGGGCAAGCCCATTCTTTCCTGGGCATCGGCAGCGGCGCGCGCTTCGCGTAACAACGTGGTTGCCAGGCCCGGCTCGATGGCCGAGCCGCCCGCCTGAAGTGCCTGGCCCAATACGTATTCCAATTCCTTGTCCATGCCGATGACCTGCAACTCCTGTGCGGCAGGATAAAACTGTTGCACGATGGCCGGTCCGAGNNCCCAGATGGTCGAGTAGTTGTTGCAGTTCCTGACGTCCCAACAACTCGGCGCAATGCAGATGGATGAGGTGGCTCATGTGGGTCGCCACCACCGTGCCCGCATCAACCACGGTGTAGCCCATGGCCTGCGCCTGATCGCGCATGACACCTTCCACCCAGATGGCGGGCAAGCCGAAGGCGGGATCTTTGGTCGGGGTACCCGGCACACTGCCGCTCACCGTGCCCGGATTGATCGCCAGGAAAAGATGGGGAAAAGCTTCGCCACTGCCGATCTCGGCGCCTTTGAGGGTGATGCGGTAGGTGTTCGGATGCAAATCCAGATTGTCGCGGATATGTATGGCCGGCGGCAGGAAGCCCATATCCTGGGTGAATTTCTTGCGGATGCCTTTGATGCGCCGCAACAGATCACCGTCCTGCGCTTTGTCCACCAGCGAGATCAGGCGATAGCCGACTTCCAGTCCCAACACATCGACTTGCGCCACGTCTTCCCAGGTGGCCTCGGCCGCCTCAATCACGGGTGGGGCGGTGGCTTCGACTTGTTTGACCTTGTCTTCCGCCAGTTTGGTTTGCTGCAACAAATGCACGGCGAACCAGCCCATACCTGCGGCCAGCAACAGGAAAACGAAATGCGGCATGCCGGGAATTAGCCCCAACATGCCGATGATGGCGGCGGTGAGGATGATGACTTGGGGACTGGAGATCAATTGTTTGGAAAGTTGCTGGCCGATGTTGTCTTCGCTGGAGACACGACTGACCACCATACCCGCTGCGGTGGAGATCACCAGCGCGGGGATCTGCGCCACCAAACCGTCACCGATGGTGAGCAGGGTGTAGTTTTTGGCGGCCGTGGCCAGATCAAGGTTATGTTGTAATACGCCGATCACCAACCCGCCGATGATGTTGATGATCATGATGACGATGCCCGCCACCGCATCGCCGCGCACGAATTTTGAGGCTCCGTCCATCGCCCCGTAGAAATCCGCTTCCTGCGAAATCTCGGCGCGCCGTTTGCGCGCCACATCCTCGCCGATGAGTCCGGCATTGAGATCGGCATCAATGGCCATCTGTTTGCCGGGCATCGCATCCAGGGTAAAACGCGCCCCCACCTCGGCAATACGGCCCGCGCCTTTGGTAATGACGACGAAATTGATCACCACCAGAATGATGAACACGATGATGCCCACCGCGTAGTTGCCCCCGACCAGAAAATGTCCGAACGATTCGATCACCTTGCCCGCCGCATCGGGACCGGTATGGCCTTCAAGCAACACCACACGGGTGGAGGCGACGTTGAGCGAAAGACGCAGCAGCGTGGAGATCAGCAACACCGTTGGGAACACCGCAAAATCGAGCGGCTTGGTGGTATTCATCGCCACCAGCAGCACCATGATGGCCAGCGCGATGTTGAAGGTGAACAGGATATCGAGCAGGAATGGCGGCAACGGCAGCACCATCATCGACAGGATCATCACGATCAGAATAGGACCGGCCATGCCGCGCACACCGCCGCGCATCAGCCCTTCTTTCAGTGTTTGTAGCAGGTTGTTCATGTCACGCCTCTTGATTTCCGCAGGGTCCGAAAACCCTTTTTGGGGTCTTCGGCTCATACGTATTATCAAGAGCACGGGTCAAATCAAAGGGAAAATAAGAGGGGGATTTGTGCGGCAATTCAACGGGGTCGGTAATCTTCTTACACGTTGTTGTGCGCCGGATCGAGCTCTGCCGGGACAGGTAACTCGCCGGGGAGTTTTGGCATCGACCCGCCCTGTTTCTCATAGCGGCGCAACTGATAGACATAGGCCAATACTTCGGCCACGGCGGTATACAGCGCCTCGGGGATCGCCTCGCCCAGATCACAGTGTTTATGCAGCGCACGTGCCAAAGGCGGGGCTTCCAGGATAGGCACATGGTGCTCGCTGGCGATCTCGCGAATACGCGCCGCCAACAGGTGCGAGCCCTTGGCGACGACGATAGGCGCGCGGTTGCCGCTCTCGCTGTATTTCAGCGCCACCGCGTAATGGGTTGGGTTGGTCACCACCACATCGGCCGTCGGTATCGCCGACATCATGCGGCGGCGTGCGATCTCACGCTGCATACTGCGAATGCGTCCTTTGACTTGCGGATCACCCTCGGTCTCTTTCGATTCCTGGCGAACCTCTTCTTTGGTCATCTTCAATTTCTTGCTGTGCTCCCACAATTGGAACGGCACATCAATAACCACGATCAGCAACAAGCCCATCATGATCGCGGCAAAACTCCACCAAACCAGCGTGCCCAGATGCGGAATGGAACGCGTCGCGGGTTCCCCGACCAGAAGCAAAACGGCTTCGCGGTTATGCCAGATCACCCATGCCCCGATACCCCCGACCAGTACTGACTTGGCGACTGCCTTGAGCAGTTCCATCAGACTATTGAGCGAAAACATGCGCGCGATACCGGCGATGGGATCGAGTTTTGAGAACTTGGGTTGCAACGCTTTTACCGAGAACAACCAGCCGTTCATCAGCAACGGTGAAAAGGCCGCCACCAACAATAGGAACACCAAGAAAGGCAGAAAGACCAAGAGCGTCGCCAGACTCATGTCGTACAATTGGGGAAGCAACTGTTCGGTATGAAAAGCCAATTGTGTGTCCAGCGTCAGACCTTCGCGCAATACAGCGATCAGTTGCCTGGCAAAATAGGAACCCATCACCCACAGTCCGGCACCGCCTGCCATCATCACCATGAATGTGGAAAGCTCGCGTGAACGGGCGACCTGCCCCTCCTCACGCGCCTGATCCAACTTGCGCTGCGAGGGGAGTTCCGTTTTTTCCAGGTCACTGTCTTGTTCCGCCATGGCACGCACCTTTGTTCGATAGCGCGATTATCGGCAATCCATTCTTCCTCCATTGTTTGAATTGGGCGTGTTTTTGCCCCGTGTTATTTCGATTCAGACGGTGATCGGCGATTAATATGCGCTTCATCGTCGGCTCAACCTCAAGTTGCTTTACAGGGTGCCGATAGCCCTAAAACATCGAAAGCTGTCCGGAGCAAGGCACATGAAAAGAACAATCACACCGACCTCGGTTGAAAGAGTGATGCGCGAAAACGATTTCATCGTCTCCATGACCGACACCAAAGGTCGTATCACTTACGGCAACCGCATCTTCATCGAGTTCTCGGGCTACAGCGAAAAGGAGTTGATAGGTTCGCAGCACAACATCATTCGTCATCCCGATATGCCGCGCGCGGTATTCAAATTGTTGTGGGACAAGATCCAAAAACGCGAAGAGTGTTTCGCTTACGTCAAGAACATGTCCAAAGACGGGGGGTTCTATTGGGTGTTTACCAATGTCACGCCGACACTTGATCTGGCCGGGAACATTACCGGTTATTTCTCGGTACGGCGCAAGCCAAAATTTAGCGGTATCGAAGCCGTCACACCGCTCTACGCCGCCATGTTGGAAGCAGAAAAAAATGCCGGGCCGGTAAATGCGATCTCGGTCTCAAGCAAAATTTTGGTGGACGTATTAAAAGATAAGGGGTTGAGTTATGAAGAACTGGTCCTTGCAATCTAAGATATCCGCCCTGTTCTGGGCGTTTTCTTTCGGTACGCTGGTCATCATCGTGACAAGCATCGTTTTGCATGGTCTGGATCTGATCATGCTGCTGTTTTTGTTCGTGGGTATCGCCGTTTCGGCATGGGGACAGTGGAAGGTGCGGCAATGGTTATCGCAGATTGGCAAATTAAAAGCGGTGATTCGTGAAGTCGCTCAAGGGAAACTCAATAGTCGCGTCACAGGCATCTCCGAAGCTACTGATGAGATCAGCCTGCTGTGCTGGGACCTCAACGACATGCTGGATCAACTGGCCACTTATTTTCGCGAACAGGAGACGAGTTTTCGTTCCAATTTGAACGGACAATTCTATCGGCATGCGATGAACGACGGGCTGCATGGCAGCTTCAAGCATGGCCTGATGAACGAAGAAGTCTTACTGGAAGGCATGGCGGAACAAAAGCTGGGAGCCTTGCGCAACAAGATCCTGTCTCGTGCACATAGCCTGAATACGGAAAACCTGTTGAAGAATCTTGTCTCCAGCCAGCATGACTTGAAGGTCATCACCGACAGCATGGCAGAGCTCGCCAAACTGGCCAAGCGTACGCGGGAAGAGGCGGAAGAAAGTCGCGGTTCGGTCAAAGATGTGGTCGAGCGACTCTCCGGCATTGTCGAGCGGGTGAACCATGCGAATGCTTCGATCACCCAACTTAACGCACGCAGCAGCGAGATCAACAAAGCGGTCGGCCTCATCAATTCCATCGCCGATCAGACCAACTTGCTCGCACTCAATGCCGCGATCGAAGCNNCAGGGCATCATCAGCACGCTGGAACAGAAATTCGCACAGTTCTACGAATCCGCCGTCACCACACTGGGCGGAGCACGCTACGCCCAAGATCTGAGCTTCGCCTCGCTGGTGAAAGTCGATCACATCATCTACAAACAGCGCGCCTATGTTCTGGTCAATGATCAGAGCAATTCAGAGTTCAGGTCGGCTGTGTCAGTCGATCATCATGATTGCCGTCTGGGCAAGTGGTATGAGGGGCCCGCCAAAGAAGTATTCGGCGATGTACCGTCGTTTTTGAGATTACTCGACCCGCATCGAAAAGTGCATAGTTCGGTGCACAACATGGTGCAACTGATGGAACAAAAATGGGAATATGACGACGGCCTGCAAGACAAAATCTTTAACGCATTGCGCATTGCGGAGAGTGCAAGTTTGGACGTGATGCGCGCGATCGACAATATGGTCGCCGAAAAACATCCCGACAAAGTCAAAACCACATAACGTTTCCAGGCTGCCCAACACAAGGAAAGGTTAGATTCCCGGCGATGTAATCGCGTCGATTGAATGATGCAACCGTTCGGCAGCCAAAACACGGAACAAAGGCTCATCTGGTCACGGATCGTTGTAACAGAGACCAAACTCAATAGGCCGACATGAACGTATCTGGCAATCACTCAGTTTCATCTTTTTCGCGCAGCCTCGTGCTTGTGCTCGGATTATTTGTTGCAGTCTCGGTCGATTTTATCTTCTATGTGCGGGCCGAAAAGGCACTTGACCAAGCCCATCATTCACGCCACCAATCCCTGTTGCTTGCCGATGAACTGCGCCAGTCGTCCGACGATCTCACCAACATGGTGCGTCTGTACGTAAGCACCGGCAACCCCGTCTATAAACAGTATTACCTGGAAATCCTCGATATTCGTGATGGCAAACAACCGCGCCCTTACCGCTACGAGGCAATCTACTGGGACACTGTTCTTGCGCATGGAAAACCGCAAGTCGTTGGCAATCCTGCTTCCGTCCCGCTGTTGGAAATGATGCGTCAAGCCGGATTCACCCAGCATGAATTCAATCAACTTGCCGAGGCAAAGCACAATTCGGATGCGCTGACAAAATTGGAATTCGAGGCGATGGCGATCATTGATGCGGGCGGTCAATCGTCTGAAGCGGAACGGTCACATGCCCGTCTAATGCTTTATGGCGAAAAATATTTGCAGGCGAAGGCCGGGATCATGCGGCCTATCGATGAATTTTTCGAACGGATGAATCGGCGCACCGCAAAGGCGGTGCAAGATGCCAAGGACAGCGCGATCCAGCTCCGTATCTTGTTCGTCTTGTTTGCGCTCGCTTTTGTGATGTCCTTGCTGCGCAATTTCCACACATTGCGATCCAAATTGGGGGGCAATCCGGATGTCGTTCACAGCACCATCGAACGCATCGGCAGTGGCGATTTTTCGGTTGCCATTCCACTGGGCCGGGGAGATGCAAACAGCATCCTGGGTTGGCTTGAAAAAACACGCGACGAACTCTACCACCTGGACATCGCCCGAAAAGCGGCGGAGGCACAAAGTCAACGCATGACCAAACTCTATGCCGCACTCAGCCAATGCAACCAGGCCATCGTGCGCTGTAACAATGAGGCTGAACTATTCCCTCTCATTTGCCGTGATGCCGTCAATTTCGGCGGATTGAAGATGGCATGGATCGGACTCTATGACCCGCATTCCTCACGCATCCTACCGGTCTCATCGTATGGGGAAGGCGTGGAGTACCTGGACGGGATCCAGATTTCAATCGATGCGAATCTTGCTTCGGGATCGGGGCCGACCGGTATCTCGTTCAGAGAGGACCGAGCGGTTTGGTGTCAGGATTTCCAGCATGATGAATCAACTGCTCCATGGCATGAACGCAGTGCGCGTTATGGCTGGGGTTCATCCGCCTCACTGCCTTTACACCGGAAACACGCGGTGATTGGGACGTTCACTTTGTACTCGGGTGAAATCAACGCCTTCGACGAGGCCGCCAAGAATCTGTTGGTCGAGATGGCGATGGATATCAGTTATGCCCTGGATCGTTTTACTGATAAAGCCGAACAACTGCGAATGCAAAGTGCATTGGTGGAGAGCGGCGAGGCGTTCCGTTCCACCTTCAATCAGGCGGCTGTCGGTATCGCCCGGGTAGGATTGGATGGCAGCTGGTTGCAGGTCAACCAGAAAATCTGCGACATCGTCGGCTATTCCAAGGAAGAGTTGCTGAAACTGACCTTTCAGGACATCACCCATCCGGAAGACCTGAACATCGACTTTGGCCGCATCAAGCAGATGCTCGATGGTTCGATTGCAAGTTATAGCCTGGAGAAGCGCTATTTCAATAAATCAGGGGCTATTGTTTGGATCTATCTGACCGTTGGATTGGCACGCAATCCGGATGGCTCACCCAAATATTTCATTTCTGTGGTTGAAGATATCAGCAAACGTAAAGAGACCGAGAGTGCTCTGGATCAAAAACGTCTTGAGTTGGTTGAGAGCGAAAGTCGGCTGCGCAAAGTGCTGCAAAACTTGAATTCGGCGATCGTGGTGCATTCTGCGGATACGCGGATCACCTTCAGCAATCCGCGTGCTTCAGAGATATTGGGGCTGACACAAGAACAGATGAATGTCAGGGTTGCGGTCGATCCGGAATGGCATTTCATCAATGGGCTCGGCGAAACATTGCGGCTGGAGGACTATCCGGTCAACGCGGTGATCTCCAGTGGGAAACCCATAGAAAATCAAATCTTGGGAATCAATATTCCCGGCCGTCCCGAACCCACGTGGGTATTGGTCGGGGCTTTTCCTGAATTCGATGCGGATGGAAATCTGAGCAGCGTGGTAGTGAATTTCCATGACATCACAGAGCTGAAAAAAACCCAGGATGCTTTGTTGAAACTTTCACTGGCGGTCGAACAAAGTCCGAACACCATCGTCATCACCGATCTGGACGCCAACATCGAATATGCCAACAGCACGTTCACCAAAGTCACCGGATACTCTTTGGAAGAAGCCAAAGGTCAGAACCCGCGCATTCTGCAATCCGGCAGAACGCCCAAGGCGACGTATACGGAAATGTGGAAAAAATTGGTGCAGGGCGAAGAGTGGCGGGGCGAGTTGGTCAACCGCCGCAAAGATGGAAGCGAATATATTGAGTGGGCGTTGATCTCCCCGGTGCGCCAAGCGAATGGAAAAATCACCCACTATCTGGCGGTCAAAGAGAATATCACCGACAAAAAGTTTGCCGAAGAACGCATCAAACAACTCGCCTACTTCGACCAATTGACCGGTCTACCCAATCGCAGCCTGCTCATCGACCGCTTCAATTATGCCCTCAGTCTGGCGCAACGCAGCGGCGAACAGTTAGCCGTGATGTTCCTTGATCTGGATCGTTTCAAAGATATCAATGACACGCTCGGACACAGCATCGGTGATCAGGTACTGATCGAGATTTCCAGGCGGCTGAAGTCCGCCGTGCGTGATGAAGACACAGTATCCCGCCAGGGCGGGGATGAATTCATTTTGGTATTACCCGGCACGGACGAAAAAGGTGCGGCACGCGTTGCCTCCAAGTTGCTCGAAGTGGTCTCCAAACCCTGCCTGCTCGGCGAGCACGAACTCGTCACCACGCCCTCCATCGGAATCGCGGTCTATCCAAATGACGGCCGTGATCTTGAAACGTTGCTGAAGAACGCGGACGCCGCGATGTATCGCGTCAAGAGTGACAGCCACAACGATTTCCGTTTCTTCACGTTCGAGATGCAGACACACTCTGCCAGAACCTTGATGCTGTCGAACGCCCTGCGCCATGCTTTGGAAAACAACGAATTCCTGCTGCACTACCAGCCGCAGTTCACGCTGAAAGACGGCAACATCATCGGGGCGGAAGCATTGTTACGTTGGCAGCATCCCGAGCTGGGTCTCGTCTCTCCGGTTGAATTCATACCCATCGCCGAAGACACCGGCCAGATCATCCAGATCGGTGAATGGGTGTTACGCACCGCGATCCGCCAGTTGCGGGAATGGATAGCAGCAGGCTTGCCGCCGATGGTCATCGCCGTCAATGTGTCCGCAGCCCAATTCCGTCAAGCGAATTTACCCGAATTGGTGACACAACTTCTCGATGAATCGGAAGTACCGCATGAGTTTCTGGAATTGGAATTGACCGAAGCGGTCGCCATGGATGCCCCGCTGGCGGCAATCGAAATGATGGACAAACTTCATGCGGGTGGCATTCGGATGTCCATTGATGATTTCGGCACAGGCTATTCATCACTCAGCTACCTGAAACGATTCAAGGTGTACAAATTGAAAATCGACCAGTCATTCGTGCGTGACATCAGTGTCGACCAGGACGACAAAGCCATCGTCACCGCGATCATCAATATGGCGAGCAGCCTCGGCATGCAGACCATTGCCGAAGGTGTGGAAACCGCAGGCCAACTTGCTTTCCTGCGCTTGCAAGGTTGCGACGAAGTCCAAGGTTACTACTTCAGCAGGCCCTTAGCTGCCAAGCAATTCGAGGCATTCATACGAAGCAAAATTAGTTTCCAGTGAACGTACTGGCAATACCGCGCAACCAAGACAACAAAATATCGTGCGGCAGGATGCCAAGCGCCAATCACCCGGACAGCATTTGTATTCACTCCCGACAGTTCCGAATGTTGGTGGAAAACGCGAGTACACAAGGTCCCGCGATATTAATGCAACACAAAATTTGGAAGCGCTCCCTGCATTTTCCAATTAAGGAAACAGTTGGCCCAATGTTGATGTACAACTGCGCTTTTAATGATGCAAAGCTTTATCCAATGAGTGGAGAAATTTTTCCGCGTCGTGCTGTGTAACCTGATATTTCACCGTTGGACCGGTCATCAGTTTTGCACAGGAGTTGACCAGCTCAATGGCGACAGGATATTTGCCGGTGGCGATAGCTTCTTTTAGGAAAGTCAACCGATTGCCCGCGTCTTCCAATGTGAGACAGAAGTGATGTTCTTCGTCGGTGATGCTGATGCTCTTGACGCCTGCATGGGTGACCGCTTGGCAGTGAAACCGTTTCTTTGACATGTTGCTCTCCTGTGCTTGTTTTTGGATGCGCGGCAGTCTGCACCCCGCCAGTTTGTGTGTCAAAGGAATCTCTCCCCGTTATGGAACTTCCAGTGCCGGAAGCAATTTCAAAATAGGGATGCAGAGGTTTGCGCTCCGGTGTAATTTACAGACCTGCATCACCCGTCAAACTCTGAAATTCAACCTGGACAAAGGAGATAACCATGCCAAAAGACAGCGTTTATCGCATCACCGAAATCGTGGGAACCAGCAAGAAATCTTGGGAGGATGCCGCCGCCAATGCGGTGAGCGTAGCCTCAAAGACGTTACGGGACTTGAGGGTCGCGGAGATCGTCAAGTTGGACATGGTGGTAAAAGACGGCAAGGTGTCCGCCTATCGTGCGCGTGTGGCGTTGTCGTTCAAATACGATCCAAATTCATAACACTTTCGCTTCTGCGGTCATCGGGTAGGAGGCAGAGTCACCCCTGCCGTCCTCCCACACCACCGGACGTGCGGTTCCGCA
>CXWL01003988.1_pt1 | contig 72153 bp, 54 predicted proteins | sample 590931 | NCBI WGS metagenome assembly CXWL01 (sample SAMEA3498368, study PRJEB10139) | groundwater metagenome | biome: water well; material: biofilm material | place: Germany | collected 2015-04-27
GCCTTCGAAGACATGCGGGCGAGGGGGACGGATGGGCTCAGGGTCCAGATGGGTGTCACCGAGCGGGCCTACAGAAACAGGGTGCTTCGACCAGACCGTCGAGCGAACGCCACGACCTCCTGGTGAACCGGGAGCGCAGCACAACCCTTGGCGGTGAGAACGGCTCGCTCGCGATTGACGATCCAGCCCGACCGCAGCCACCTCCGAAGCGTGGACCGGCTCACCCCCTCGGGCCGAAGCAGTACGTCCCCCGCACGCGCCGATCGACCAGCACCCAAACAGCGATAGATCCGCTCGGCCGTGGCGAGTGGCATCGCGAACGAACCGCTCGCAGCCGACCGCCCTTCAGAACCGCGGCCGAGCTCGGAGCCCCGACAGCGCCCCGCCGGCGACTGCCGCAAGGATGACGAGTGGCAGGGCGAAGAGAATGAGCAGGACTCGGCCGACCGCTCGAGCCCCACCGTCACTGAATAGCTTCGATCGTTGTCGCACATTGCGCCTCCTGGCGAGAGTTCTCCCGACTCGGCGGTCGAGAAGGAATGGGATCGCGGCCTTGGTCCTCTGAAAGGGACCAGCAGCCCTGTCGCTTCGGTGCTTACGCTGCGGCTTCTCGCGAGCCCGCGGCCCGGGTCAACGCCTGCCAACTCTCCGCGATCACCTCGGTGCGGAAGTGCTTGCCGCTCTCGTCCTCCCAGGACCGCGTCTGAATCCGGCCCTCCACGTAAACCAGCCGCCCCTTGGCGAGCACCGATGCCACGTTCTCAGCGGTCTTGCCCCAGAAGACGACGCGGTGCCACTCCGTCTCCTCCTGGCGGTTGCCTTCACCGTCGCGCCAGTAACGGCTCGTCGCCAGGCGAAGGTCGGCAACCTTGGTGCCCTGCGGCGTCTCGCGAATCTCGGGGTCCTGCCCGACGTGGCCGATGAGTTGCACCTTGTTCAGCATGGGAGGTCTCCTTTCGGTCTCTAATATCAACGCTTGTTGACACACGGACGCTACCGGGCCTGGTGACGCAGAGTCAAGCTGCTTCTTCCGCAGGGCTCGCCTCCACCGAGTGGGATTCCGATTCCTCGGCGGACCGTGCGACGCGGCCGAGGATGAAGTCGGCCGCCCGCTGCGCCTGCTGCGCGGCGGTGATCATCAACCGCGAGTCGCGCGAGAGCTGCTGGCGCCAGTGGTCGATGTAGGCCGCGGAGTTCGAGATGTCGGGCTCGAGGCCGGCCTCACCGCACAAAAACGCGGCTCCCAATTCCGCCACCAGTTCCTCACGCGCGTAGGGCTCGGAGCCGAAAGGCGAGGCGTGGTTCTTGTCGAAGCCGGGCCGCGCCAGCCGCTTGGCGTGGCCGGTTGCGTGCGTGAGCTCGTGGAACAGCGTGGAGTAGTAACCCTCGGTCCGCTCGAACGCGCTACGCGGCGGCATCGTCACGCTGTCCGTCGACGGGCGGTAGAAGGCGCGGGGTTGCGCCAGGTGCTCGATCGCCGGCGGATCCGGGAACCGAGCGACGATCTCCTCGGCGGTCGGTACGTCGTCGATCGCCGAAGGATCGACTGCGGGAACCTTCGCCAGGTCGATTCCCTCGGTCTGGTCGAGGTTGAACACTGAGTAGTAGCGCAGCACCGGCAGGCGCTCGCGCCGCCGCTCGCTGCCGGAGGACGCATTGTCGAGCCCACGCTCGGCGCGGTCGACCCAGCGCCAGAAGATCACCGGCGTCGACCGCTCACCCGCGCGCACGCTGCCACCCAGCGCCTTTGCCTGACGGAACGTGAGCCACCACGGCGTCGACGCCGCGCGGAAGCCGAGGAGAAAAACGTTGATCCCGCGATACGGCCGCCGCGAGACCAAGTTCGACGGCGCCAGCCCATCCACCTTCCACGGCCGCGCCCACGGAACCACCCCGCGCTCCAACTGCTCCACGATCTGACCGGTAATCACCTCGTAGACCTTCGACATCGCCGCTCTCCTCTCGGTGCCGTTCTCGGTGGATTCCGAGAACCTGAGGGCTTCCCCTCAACGCACCTGAAGAGCCAGTCCGGCCGCGAGGACGCGTCAAGGCTGGCCGCAGGCCACCCGGAGGGCTCGGCCTTGACGCCCCGCAGCGGCTGATGAGACTGGTCGTGCGTTGAGGGGGAGAGCGCAGCGTCAGGCGGATCCCTGGTTCCGCGGAGCCCGGATCTTCGGCTTTTCCGCAGCAGCCGTCACGCTGCTACGAGGAGAGCTAGAGGAATATCTAAAGGGAACTACAGGGGGGCAGCGCAGGTGCCAGTGAGTGAAGGACTTGCACCCAGGTCGCGTCACCGAATCATCGGCCCGGCGTCACCGATTCATCGGTGGCGGGTCCTGTCGGCGTCACACTTTCATCGGTGGGGGCGTCACCGTTTCATCTGGAAAAGTTCCCGATTTCCACAACATCGGGATTCGGGCCTCTAGAAGCGACCTGAGTCGCCGTGACCTGCCCCCCGTAATCGGGTCCAGTCGAAATGAGAGAGACTGGCCTGTGGAGCCCTCCCCGAATCTGGTCCACTAGTTCTGCGACTTTTCGGCTTCGGTTCGGCCCAGGTTTAGTGTGGCGCTGGCCCGGAACTGGGTCGGCGTCGCGTGCCCCAAGCTGCTGTGGGGTCGATCGTTGTTGTACTCGTCCTTCCACTCGCCGAGGCGCCTTGCGGCGTCCTCCAGATTCGTGAACCAATGCTGTGAGAGGCACTCTCGTCGAAGGGTTGCGTTGAAGGACTCGACGAAGGCATTGTCGACGGGTTTGCCCGGCCTCGAGAAGTCTAGCGCGACCTGATTCCAATAGGCCCAGGCGTCCAACGTCTTCGAGGTGAACTCGGTCCCGTTGTCGGCTCTGATCTGGCTCGGCTTCTTTCCACGGCGAGCAACGGCCCCCTCGAGTGCCGTCGCTACCGCGGCGCCGGTGAACGCCCTCGCGGCTTCCAGGACCAAGCACTCGCGCGCGAAGAGGTCGATAGCGACGAATATCCGAATCGTACTGCCGTCGGCGAGCGTGTCGTGGACGAAGTCCATCGCCCACTGCTCGTCTGGCGCTGAGGGCTTCGCTCGGGCTCCACGGAGCACGACACTCCTGCGTCGCTTCGGCCGGCGGCGGCGAAGCACCAAGCCCTCCTCGACGTACAGCCGGTACACGCGCTTGTGATTGACCGCCCAGCCTTCGCGACGAAGGTAGACCGTCAGCTGCTGGTACCCAAGGTGTACCCGGCTCGCCGCGAGCTCACGTAGTCGCCGACGCAGCGCGTCTTGCGGCGGGCGCCTTCCCTGGTAGCGCACCAGCGACCGTGCCACCCCCACTACCTGACATGCCTTTCGTTCGCTCAAGGCGTAACCGGTCATGGCCCACGCAGTCATCGCCCGCCGCTGCGTGGGCGTCACCATTTTCTTTTGATGGCCTCCTGGAGAATCGTCTTATCGAGGCTGAGGTCCGCGACAAGACCCTTCAGCTTCCGGTTCTCATCGCGAAGCTGGCGCAGTTCCCGCAGCTCGGAGACTCCCAAGCCCCCGAACTTCTTCTTCCACCTGAAGTAGGTCGCCTCGCTCACTCCGAGCTTGCGGCAGATGTCGTCGACCGGCGTACCGGCCTCGCCCTGGCGAAGCGCCAGCGCGATCTGCTCTTCCGTGAATCGGCTCTTCCGCATCGATCCGTCCTCCTGCTCCCCGTGGGAGCCGTGGCGGACCAAACCCTAGCCGCTTTGTGAGAGCCCCGGTGGACTAAAAAGCGGGGAGGAGACCCGCCGCTTTCGCGGCACCAGACTATTCGCCCGGAGCGCACGAAGAAGTGGGAATGACAGCCGGCGGTGCGCCAAACCGAGGGATGCACGCTGAACATGCCTCGACGGTGGCGAACGATGGACCAACGAGGACGCTCATCGGGTAGGAGGTTCAGGCAGATGGTTTCGCCGCACCCGCAGGGGCAGCGAAGGGCGAGGAACTCTTCGATCCCATCTTCGACGATCACGTAGACGATCCCACGCCTCAAGGGACGAGGGAGATCCGCGGTTGGCCGGAGGCGAAGGCGCCGCTCCGTCAGGCGACCAAACCACGACCAGACCGATCGGCAGAGGCGTCGCAGGATGTTCACGGGGTCCCAGGACCAAGGGATAGCTCGGTGAGGTCCAATCGCGGCTCGGTGTCCCCCCTGCCAACACGACCGAGCAGGAATGGGCAGTCCTTCGCCTCCGGCTCGCACAGGAGCTCCATGCTCGCCAGGCTGAACTCGATGCTCGCGACGTGGCCGTTGGGCTCCTCCCGAAACGGGTGAAGGCGGGCAAGCAGGTCGTTCACCGCGAGCGAAGCCGCAAACATGTTGACCGAGATCACCGCTGGCCGCTGCTCCTCCATTCCGAGAATGTAGCCATCAGCGACCTGCTGTCGGTAGGCGAGGGCGTCCTTGCGACGGAGCCCGTCCTCTCGAACACGATCGAGGGAGACCAGCCCGCGGCTCATCAAGCTCGAACGCCCAGGCAGGAGGTAATGGACGGTGCCGCACGCCTCCCGAACTCCCCCGGGGACCTTGGCTCCCGTCGCGTCGAGTCGGACCCCCAGATCGAAGTACGGGATCAAGTAGTCGGTCGCGAGGAGGTTCAACAGGAACCGACCCTCATGCGAATCCATGCACCCGAAGACGACGTCGCACTCGGCTACTGCGTCGACGGCGTCTCGACTCCATAGGTTGTCGAACACGGTGTGGACCACGGTGGTCGGAGTCTGTCGTTCGATTGCGGCCGCGAGGAGTTCCACCTTCGGTCGTTCAGCTTCAGCATCCTCAGGAGCTGAGCTGAGGACTCTCCCGAGGTTTCGCTCAGCCAGTCGATCGTCATCCACGAGCACGAGTCGGCCTGCTCCCAATCGAGCCAGCTGTTCGATCACTACGCTCCCGGTGCCGGAACAGCCAACGACTCCGATCGTCAGGGATCGCATCAGGCGCGTTGTCCCCTCGCCGAACGCTTGGAGCCCCTGCCATGCACGGGCAGCGTCGCCTGGCCAGAACCTAAGATCCGGTCCAACCACTCCGATCTGTCGGAGCGGCATCCAACCGAAGCCCGGCCAGAAGGCCCGCCCGAACATCGCCCCATCGGGCAGCATCACCACGCTCGCGTGCGGGAAGGCGCTGCCCGTCCAGCCCGCCACGCAGGGAAAGAGCTCGTGGTCGGCCTGGTCGTCCGTGCGCGAGAACTCTCGATAGTCGGTCCGGTGGCTGTGGACCTTGACGAGCGCCAAGCCCTCCGCCTCCGCCCTCTCGAGAAGCGAGACGAGGAAGTCGGATCGCCACGTCACCCGCACCGGCGAGCGCGCATCACACTGCTCGTGCGGGAACGGATGGACTTCGCGGACCAGTAGCCGGTGAGTCGTGCTCCCTACGCGCCTTCCACAGAGCGCCACCGCGACGCCTTCGCAGCCGTCCTCCGAGAACAGGTGATCCTCGAGGAGGGCATGGTGATCCTGAGAAAGGCTGAGGGTCACTCCCGGACGGCCGCTCATCGGCTGAACTCCCGAGCGAACCAATCCTCGACCAGGAAGATGTGGTGCTCGAGGCAATCCTCGCCCGGACGCCAAGGGTTCTCTGCCGTTCGATGTCGCGACCAACGCTGCCAGCTCTTTCCGTCGAGTTGCTGGGCAGCGTTGGCCTGCGGAATTGGCCGGCCGTCTCGGCGCGCGAGTGCAGGAAACGCGTAAACCATGTCGAGGGCCGCGATCGGATAGCCCGTCTCGATCCGAACGGCGATCGAGACCCTCTCGTGGTTGTAGCCGGCGTGTGTGGGGAAGTCATGAATCAGCACCCACTGCGATCCTTCGACCAGTGCCTCCCACGGAAGACCGTAGGCCTCGAGGAATTCCTGGTCCTGCGACGGGAGCGCGAACTGGCGACGCAGGGGCACGTTCAACCCTCGGTCTGGTCGCGGGGAAGCGCCTTGAACTTCTCGACGCCGGGCTCGCGAAGATCAACCCGCTCGTCGAGCTCCACACGTCGAGGCGGCTGGCCAGCGACCTTTACCCTCAGCGTGTAGCGCTCGGGCGGAACGAGGTTCGCCAGTTCCAGGACCTGGCGTCCGAGGATGAAGGCCTCATGAACCTCGTAGCGATCGCCGTTCACTCGGATCCGATATCCGCGGCATCGCGGCGGTCGCTCGCCGCGGCGCGCGTACTCCTCGAGATCCGCGATCTCGTCGAGGATCTCCTCCTGCAGCCCGGTTTCCACTTCGGTCGTGTCCATGATGCAAGTTCCTTTCGTCCGCCAGCCGGGGTGATCCCGATGGCCCGCTTAGCTTAGGAGGCGGCGCTAAGTTTGTCAAGCACGCCCTAAGCGACGCTTGACAACCTAAGCAGGAGGAGTAGCATCCTGAGGCTGCGGGTCCTCGCAGCAGGAAGGCACCCAATGACCAAGGAAGCCCTCGATGACCGCTCGGGAATGGGCCTAGGGGAGTACCTGAAATCGCTCCGCGCCTTGAAGGGTTGGACGCTGCGCGAGGTCGAGGAGGCAACGGACGGCGAGGTCTCGAACGCCTATCTCAGCCAGCTCGAGCACGGCAAGATCAGCAAGCCCTCTCCCAACATCCTCCATAGCCTCGCCAACGCCTACGGCGCCGCGTACGAGGTCCTGATGACGAAGGCCGGCTACCTGGCCCCCAGAGCCGACCGCCCTGCTGGAAGTCGGCATGGAGCCGCAGCCACAAACGCACCGTTCGGCAGTCTCAGCGACGATGAGGAGCGGGCGCTCCTCACCTACCTTGCCATGTATCGAAAGTCGAAGCCCTAGGTACGGACTTGAAGCCAGACGACGCAACGCTGCCGCCGAATGTCCACGAGCGGGTCCGAAAGGAAGCGGAGAAGGCGCTTCGCGACGCGGGCGCGCTGGGTGTCTTCCCCACCCCGGTCGCGGACATCCTGGCGGCAGCGAAACTCGTCGAGGCCGACGAGGATCTCGCGGAGGAGGGGCTTCTGGTTCGCCTTCGGAGAAGAGCCTCGGGCGCGCTCAAGAAGGCTGTCAGCAAGGTCATCGGCCTCTTCCACGCGTCCACTCGACTGATCTTCATCGATCGAAGCCTCGCACCTTCCAAGCAAACGTTCGTCAAGCTGCACGAGACCGGGCACGGTCTCCTACCCTGGCAGCGAGAGATGTATGCGGTTGTGGAGGATTGCCAGCTGAGCTTGGATCCGGGCGTTGCCGACCAGTTCGACCGTGAGGCCAATGTCTTTGCCTCAGAGGTCTTGTTTCAACTTGGTGGCTTCATCAGTGAAGCTCGCGATCTGGAATTCGGAATTCGGGCGCCGCTCAAGCTGAGTAAGAAGTACGGCGCTTCCGCGTATGCCTCGATCCGAGAGTATGTTCGAAAGAACCCGCGCCCATGTGCCGTGTTGGTACTGGACCCGCCTCAGTTGATTGAAGGCGACGGGTTCGTCGCAGACCTTCGACGCGTCGAGATCTCCCAATCGTTTGGCGCTGCCTGTGGCCGGATCGACTGGCAGAAGCGGTTCACACCTGATGACCCCTTGGGTGCCATGGTGCCGGTGGCCCGACGAATGACCAGGAAGCGCCAACTCCTGCTCGTTGACGTCGACGGCAGGCGGCACGAGTGCCTGGCCGAAGGCTTCACCCAAGGATTTCAGGTGTTCATTCTGGTTCTGCTTACCGGCGAGCGAACCGTCAAGCTGGTCGCTTAAAGACGCGGCCGTCACCGTTTCATCGGTGGTTTCGGGGGTCGGAATCAGCCTTCCGTCTAGAGAATGAAGGCGATTCGCTGGGGGCTCAGGCGGCCCGCTCGGGCAGCGGCGGCAGCGCAGCGCTCGCTACACCAGACGCGCTTCGAGCCGCGCTCCTCAGGCTCGAGGTGGTAGTCGCCGACGCGCAGAGGGTGCCGGCACTCGGAGCAAACGGTTTCCTGCGAGGGTCGATAGATCCGAACGAGGCGGTGGCGGTTCACTGGGTCCTCCCTTTCGTGTCGCTGTCGTCCACGGCGAGGGAGGGACCGGTGGAAAAGGACGAGCCGTCAAGGGCGCGAAGCGCCGCCAGGGAACCCTTGACGGCCGGCTCGCCGGTCTAGGGTGAGCCAGGGATCGAGGAGACAGGAAGGGAGGGCCGCCCGGGAGACGACGCCTTGCGGGCCGCGCGAGCCCCCTCGGGCCAGTCAGCTCAGCTTGGGGAACGAGGCAGGATTGCTGCGGGAAACTGGCGGGAGGCCCAGCGAGGGGGCGAAGCGGTGAGGCTCAGGCCGCGCGATCGTTTGTGACCAATTCCTGGATCTCGGCAGCGAGCTCGAGCAGGTCGAGCACGCCTGCTTCTCCGAATCGCTCCAGTTCGCGTTCCGAAACTACGATGGCGAGAATCCAGGCGTCGCGGCTACTGCCTTGCCGGAAAAACTCGATAGCGGCTGACGACCCGCGCTCAAGAGCGGCTCGAAAAGTCTGCTTCACCGAAGCACGCCGCTCCAGGACCAGGACGCCGAGTCCCACGTGCCGCATTCGCCTGGCGCCAAAACGGGATTCAGGAAGAGAGCCGCAGCCTGCGTCACTTCCGCCAGAGTCTTCCAGGCTAGCTCGTCGCTCGCGGCCATGGCCGCGTAGGAGGCCTCCCAGAAGGCGGGCGGCGGCGGAACCGTGGCCGGCACAGCATGAGTGCCTCGGTACTCGAAGGTCTTCTCGATTGCCCGGCGAAGCACAACCCCGTCTATCGGTCCGGTCGTGGCCAGGAGCGCCAGGTCAGGGAGATCTCGCACCCGCGTGTTCGGCCTCGGCCGGGGCATCGTGAACGCGTGAAGCTTCTCGGCGATGTGCGAGACGACCGGATACAGCCGCAGCGACGGAGGGGAGATGCCTGCGAAGGCCAGGATGTCGTCGGCGACGACGATGTCCGGCTGGCCCACGAGTGGATCCCCGAAGGCTACGTCGACGCCGAACGGTCGGCTGTAGATCATGCCCGCGAGTCGGCACTCGGTGCGATAGCGGAAGCCGTCGTAGCGCATCCCCTCGTTCTGGATCTCGGGGTGGTCCGCATCCGGCTGGACCTCGAACAGCATGTGGTCGCCCAGGTCGAGGCGGCCTGCTTCCTGGAGTCGCTCGAGCACGTCGGCGGACGACCCCATCAGACGAAGGTCGATGTCCTTGGTCGTGCGCGCCCGAGCGAGGCGAAGTTCGAGGACGAGCCCACCCTTAAGAGTGACGGCATCGCCAGCGACTTGGGCCAGGCGAGCGAGGAAGCGATCGAAGACGAGCAACTGGCGGCGCCGAGCGAAGTCGACGCCGGTAGCCGACGAGGACTTGAGCCGTTGTTCCAGTGCCTGCTTGAAGGCCAGAGGCGTCGCGTACTGGCGAGCGGTCATCGCGCGGCAACCGCCCGACGCTGGCCGCCAAGCTCGGCAACAAGTCGAGCTTCATCTTTCGCTGAGACGATCCCGCGCCGACGCGCCTGGAGGATCCCTTGCCGGACGAGGTCGGAGGCGACGTTGGCCTCGATGCAGTCTCGCAGGGTCCGGAGCGGCGCCGTGACGGGCACCGCCGAATAGCTGGCGCGGTCGGCGTCGCCGACGTCGGCGAAGTGCAGCACGAGCCCGGCTGGGACCCGGAGACGACGCCGGCGCCAGCTCGGGGGCACCGTCATGTGGACCTTTCCGGGCAGCGCGTCGGAGAGGTCGTGGAGCGCGAGAGCCGTCTCATGGGAGAACACTCCGGCCTGCTCGGCCCAGAGCCACAGCACGATGAGGTCCTCGTGATCGCTCGCCGGAAAGTGGACGAGGCGATAGATACCGCGCCGGACTCGCTCAACTCTCTTGTTGCCCAGGTAGGCGAGCAGCTGTGGCGAGTAGCCTGCAGAGGCGGCTTGCCGGGTAGTGAAGTAGCCGGCCTGGCCCTGCGCGACCTCGAACAGAGCATCCCAGTCCGGGGTGCTACTTCGGTTTGGGGTGGTAGCGGCCATGGCGCACAAACATTAAGCCAGGCTTTAGTTTTGTGCAACCCGGCGAAGTCCTGGCCCGCGCGCACAAGCCGCCACCCTCGCGGGCCGAGCCTCATCGTTTGGCCGCCCTCTGTTCGATGTGCGTTGGCGAGGGCTTGAGCATCAACCCGGTGGCCGAGCTCTCGAGCCTCACGTCAGGGTAGTAGTCGATGACGCTCCGCAGGTAGCCAAGGAACCGCTTCTTGAAGTGCCGGGGGTTGGCGTAGCCGCACCCGAACTGGAGCGCCAGCGAGGACCAGGGGATCGTGACCGGTCGCCGGAGGCGGAAGAAGCGCCAGGTCAGCCAGACATAGATGTCAATCTCGAACGGCGACCGAAGGGCGCGAAGGACCCGCAGGTCGAGCGGGACCGGCGCTTCAGTCGCCTCCCGATAGAAGCGGTCCGAGAGGACGACATGAGAACCCCAGGCCGTCTCGCCCTTCCTCGGCCGCGGGTCCCACCAGAGCTCCCGCTTCTCGGCGATCAGGAAGCCGTCGCCCGCGTGCCGGCCCTGACTCTCGTCGTGGAAGATGCACTGGAAGGTCGAGGCGAAGAGACGCTGGAGCTGGTCGCGGAGCTGCGGCAAGGACCCACGCGGTCCTGTGGTCGGCGGGATCCCGAGGGTGGCACAGAAGTGCGAGAAGTGGCTGCCGAGCTCGATGTCGGGGCTCTTGCGGCGCACCGCCTCGGTGGTGAGGTAGGCGAGGACCAAGCGCGGATAGCGGCCGTACGGCAGCCCCACGTCCTTCGGGGCAAGGATGGACAGGGTGAAGTGTCCGTTCCGCCGGACGAACTCGTTGGCCTTTGGGTCGCTATGCGGAAGGGTCGCCTGCACGAGCGCCCGGGCCAGGAAGCCGACCTCGCCGGCGGCGTAGGCGTCCTCTTGGTCGAGGTAGAGCGCCTGCCGGATCAGGCTGCCGGCGCGCCTGGGCTTGCGGGATCCCGACTCAACAACTGTAGAATGAAACTGTGACGCCGGAGCGCCAGGGAGGACCAACGAGAGCTGCGGGGTCGCGGACTTCCAGACCATACTGCCCCTCCGCTCCGCTGCCCTGCAGCGGATACCAGAGAGGGACGCCGGTCACGGCGAGGCGCCCTGCCGGGCGCCTCCGGAAACGGCGTACGGAACCCGGAGACAGGCCTTTCAACGGCATCGACGTCATGCCGCCTGCCTCATTGCCGCGACTTCCCGGAGCCAGAAAATCAGGGTGTTCGAACTTCCTGGGGTGTTCGAACTCAGAGTGATTTGGTCCACCAATCTTCTCGGATCGAAGCAGCACAGACGTTCCGCTCGACGGCGCCCGGCAACGGGCGCCGTCGTTGCGTCTGCGGTCAGTCGACGCCCGCCGCGGCTCGAAGGCCGCCGGTGGCGGCCCGGTCCCACCCGCCCATGCCCCCGGCCTCGAACCCGTCCGCGAACAGACTGCCAGCGTGCAGGGCGGCCAGCGGCAGGCGCCACAGCTCGAACCCGTGGACCGCGTCGGTGGCGACGAAGTAGAGCGTGTCGCCGACCGCCTTGAACGCCATCGGGCCGCCTGCGGCCAGGCCTGGGGCGAGATCCTGGACCAGCCAGGTACCCGCCGCCGTGCCGTCGGTACGCCACAGCTCTAGGCCGTGCACGCCGTCGGTGGCGGCGAAGACCACCAATCCGTCGACCGCGGTGAGCCGCTGCGGCTCTCCCGAGTCCGGCCCGGGCCACAGGTCGCGGAGAAGCGTCGTGCCCTCCGCCGTACCGTCGGTCGACCACAGCTCGCGACCGTGGAGCCCGTCGTCGGCAACGAAGAGCACCCGGTCGCCGTGGCGGATGAGCCAGCGCGGCTCGCTGCCGAGTGGGCCGACCTGCAGGTCGGCGACGGCGGCGGTGCCGGCGACGCTGCCGTCGCTACGCCAGAGCTCGCGACCGTGGGAGCCGTCGCTGGCCGGCAACAGCAGTACGTCACCCAGCGCTGCCGTCCGCCGGCCGTAGTCGGGCTCCCAAGAGCCTTCGATGCCTGACGCCGGCCCGGGCGCCAGGTCGCCCAGAAACACCGCGCCACCGGGCTTGCCGTCCGTTTGCCAGAGCTCGCGGCCCAACGTCTCTGTTTCCCTGCTGAAGTAGGCCAAGGATCCAGCGGCGCCGAGAAACTCCGCGAACGGCTCTGGATTGGGCCAGGTGTCACCGAGCTGGACCGGAACCGGGTCGGAGGCTGGCGCCCAGACGAAGGGCTGGCCGACGCCGATGCCGATGCTGCCGGCGAAGAAGAGCCTGTCGTCGCCGAAGGCCGCGAGGCCATACGAGTCCTGACACATGGCGGAGGTCGACGTCCCAGGACCCGGCCCGGCATCGGTGCCGAGCAGCCAGCCCCAGGAATCGAGGTAGAACGCGGCAGCTCCTATCTGCACCGGCGTGCTCGGCCCGATGTAGTTCCGAATCAGCCATGCGTCGGCGCCGTCCGTGCCGGCCAGTGAGGGGGGCCACCCACCGAGCGGCGGGGTATAGAAGAAGAGGCTTCGCGGGCCGGTCGAGTGGAAGGCGGACGGCGTCGAGCTGTTGGGCGCTCCTGACGTCGTCGAGCCAGGCTGCAGATCGGCGAGGAGCGCGGTGTCGGCCGCGGTGCCGTGGGAGCGCCAGAGCTCGACGCCAGTCTGCCCGTCGTCGGCCGGGAAGACGACCGTCTCACCGGCCACCCCCAGCGCCTCGCCCGGGTGGGTCGCGACGTCGAGGTGGTAAGCGATTCCGCTGCCGCCGCGGTCGACGAGCGCGAGGCGCCGCGTGCCATGCGACTTGCCGTAGCTCATCCACAGCTCGTTGGTCCGCAGGCCCGGAACCAGGCGGAAGATCATCTTGCCGCCCAAAGCCGTCGGCCGATCGCCGCCGCCGAAGTCACTGCTGGCGGAGGAGCCGCCGTCGCCGCCGCCGGGCGAGGCATCGGCCAGCAGGCGCGTTCCTGCCTCGGTGCCGTCGGTCACCCAGGGCTCGACGCCGTGGATCCCATCGTCGGCCAGAAAGTAGGCATACCGATCAAAGGCGAACGCTCCTGCGAAGACGGCGCCGTCGAGGCCGCTCGCAGGGCCTGGGTTGACGTCCTTGACCGGCACGGTCCCTGCCGGCGTGCCGTCGGAGATCCAGAGCTCGGCACCCGTCTCGGCGTTGCCACCGCTGAAGAGAACGCCCTGGCCAAAGGGTGTCGGCCGACCGATGAGAGCGCTGCCGGGTCCCGGCTCGATGTCGGACAGGCGGGCTGTGCCGTCGGTTGTGCCGTCACTGACCCAGAGCTCGTAGCCCGTGGCGTCTTCGAAACCGCCGAAGTAGACCCGGTCGCCCGAACGGATCGGGCCGACGCCGACGCGGACGTCACGGACCAGCTTCGTCCCTTCGGGAGTTCCGTCGCTCGCCCAGAGCCGGAGACCGAGCGATCCGTTGTAGACCTGGAAGAGCGCGCGGCCGCCCACCGAAACCGGGGACGCGTTGCCACGGGTCGACAGGAGGTCACCGCCGCGCAAGGAGCCGGAGCCGCCCGGCGCCAGGTCGGCAAGCAGGTGGGTCCCCGCTACGGTGCCGTCGGTCACCCACGGCTCGAGGCCGTGGCTATGGTCCTCGAAGGCAAAGACGAGCCCGCCCGACGAGACCCCGAGCGGAATGCCAAAGTTGTAGTACGAGCCGATCGAGCTCGGCGTGAGCGCCAAGGTACCCTCAGCGGTCCCGTCACTCCTGAAGAATGCCCGCCAGTAATACGCCTCGGGCGTCGAGGCCGCAAAGTAAAGGAACGCGCCGCCGTCGGCGAGAAACCACGGGTCGCTGCCGGTCAGCCCGGGCACCAAGTCGGCAACCAACCGCGTGCCCGCGGCCGTGCCGTCGGTGCGCCACAGCTCGCGACCGTGGGCGCCGTCGTCAGCACTGAAGTAGACGGCGTCCTGCCAGCGCGTCAGGCCGCGGGGCAGGGAGCTCGCGGACCCCGGGCAGACGTCGCGCAGCAGATGCGTCCCCCTGCTGGTGCCGTCGCTCACCCACAGCTCGGCGCCATGGATCCCATCGTCGAGAGCCATGACGAGGGCGTTGCCGACGGCCACGAAGTCCGTTGCCGTTTCCTCGCGCAGGTCCCGACGCAGGGGGGTCGCCCCCGGCGGCTGGATGTCGGCCACCATGCCAGCGACCTGCGGCGGTGATGCCGCCAAGGCTGCGGCTCCAGAGAGCACGACGGCGACGGCGCAGCCTACAAGGGGCCATTTCATGGCGCAAAAGCATACGGCGCTCCAGAGCGTCGCACAACCACCCGACCGGAGGGGAGCAACTCCTGGTCTAGACGAGGGCCGCCAGCGCCTCAGCGCGGCGTCGGCGGCTTGGGGGCACCGGGCTTGTCGACGGCGCCGGACTTGGCGAATTCCTTGATTCTGGCCTCGCGTTCCGCCTTCGTCTTCGGATCGCTGCGGTCGCTCGGCTTGGAGGAAACGGGCGTGCCCGCAATCGAAAACGTCCCCTTACCGGTGCCGACCGCCGTCATCAAGAGCTGCTGCTGCTGGCGCTGGGCCTCTTCCTCGGCGCTCGGCAGGGGCCCCCAGAGACCCACGACATTCTGCCTGGCCACGCGCTCGAGCGCGTCGTAGGTGGCCACCCGCGTGCAGCTGCTGGTGTGCCAGGTGACGCCGAAGCCGGCGGCAATGAGGGCCGCCCCGAGATCGCGGCCGTCGGGGAGCGTCACGTAGACGGCGCGTCGACCGTAGCGATCGAGCTGCTTCTGCTTCGGATCGTCCGCCACGCAGACCGTCTTGCCTTCGGCCGCGGTGCCGGTGAACGCCCAGGCCAGCTCGCCGAAGCGCTGCACGGGCTTGCCGGGATGGACCGTTTCCGGCGCATCGGCACAGGCCAGCCGGACCTCCTCGGCCTTGCCGTTGATCTCGACCTTGAGCGTCTCGCCGTCCGACGTGCCGAGGACACGAGCCTGGGCGCACGGGCCCGCCGGGGCAGGCGTCGATCCGAGTGGTGCGGCCTGCGCGGCCTTGGCGTTGGGCCGCAGCTGCTTCTGCGCGGTGAGAAAGCGGCTGGCGGCGATGTCGACGTCCTCGGCGCGCACGGCGCTCAGATGACCGCCAGCGGTGGTGAAGACCACCTGCCGACCCTTGACCGTCCAGGGGCCTTCGGTGGCCTGCTCCTCCCCCGTCGTAAACGCCAGCCAGTCGGCTGCCGCCGGGCCCGCCGGCGCGGCCAGGAGCGAGAGTAGGGCAAGAGCCACCCGACCCGCATGGTGGCCACGTGGCTTCGGAGACTCGTCGAGCTTGCGCATGCCAAAAGGCTACACCCAACGTTGGCGCGGCGTCTGCTGTCATGGTGCTGCTGTGATCGTGCTGCTGGCTGCGGCTAAGATCGGCACAGGAATCCATCTGCGCGGGCACCAGCTGGTTGGCCGACGGTTCGGCCGGCCGGCCTGTGCGCGCGTCGGCAGGCCTGGGCCAACCGGGACAAAGGAGCGACGATGTTGCGGAACCGACGACTCGGAGCATGGGCGTTGATCGTGACCCTCTGCGCGGCGGCGAGCGCGGCTGCCGGCCCGGCGGCCCGCGCAGCCACCAAGGACGGCAAAGCAGCCCGCCCAAGGGTCCAGATCTCCTCGTTCGCGCTGGTGGTGAATGCCAACTGCCCGGTGGCCTCACTGCCGAGCGCCCAGGTCTCGGCCCTCTTCCTGAAAAGCACGACCACTTGGCCCGACGGTCAGGAGGCGCTGCCCGTCGACCTGGCGGCGAGCTCACCGGTGCGCGCCGGCTTCTCGCTCGCCGTTCACGGTCGGCTCACTCCCGACATCGTCCAGTACTGGGAGGCCAACGCGGCGAACGGCCTGGCTCCGCCGCCCCAGCTGGCCGGCGACGCCGAGGTCCTGACCTACGTGCGCGATCACCCGCAGGCGATTGGCTACGTCTCCGGGGACACCGCCCTGATCGGCGACGTCAAGATCCTGCCGGTGGCCGACTGACGGCACCCGGCGGATCGCGGCGGCGGATCGAGAGCAGCTTCTCCACCTCGGCGACGAGGTTGCCGTCCTCGTCGCGCACCTCGACGCGAAACGTCGGCTCGACGCGGGCCGCGGTCAGCGCCTGCTGGCGAATCTCCGCCACCTGCTCCGCGCTGACCGCAAAGTGGGCGGTCACCCTGCCGCGCCCCGGCCGGCGAAAGCGGATCGTCGCCGCCTTGTCCCAGACGACATGGTCGCGGCCCAGTCGCTCGGCCAGGAGGAGGACGAAGAACGGGTCGCACATGCTGTAGAGCGAGCCGCCGAAGTGGGTACCAAAGTAGTTCCGGTTCCACCAGCGCAGCTGCATGCTGACCTCGCAACTCGCGAGGTCCGGGGCGACGCGGACGCGGATCCCCGCCCCGAGGTAGGGCGGGTAGAGGCCCATCGCGTGGCGCAGGAAGAAGCGCTTGAACGACATCGACGACGCCTCAGCGACGCGGCGTCTCGGCCAGGCCCAGCAGGTTGACGAACAGCCGCACGGCGCCCGGCACGCCGGCCGGCAGCTGGCGGAAGAAGGCGAGGCCGGTGTAGACGTAGGTCCCGCGCCCGAGCGGGGTCACCAGGAGACCACCGCGGAGCTCCTCCCGGCCCGGGTCGCCGAGGGCGAGCAACGGGGTGTAGCCGGGGTCGAAGTCATGGGCAAAGTAGAGCCCGCGCTCCTGGACCCAGCCGTCCCAGTCGGCGGCGGCGAGCAGGTTGGGCAGGTGGAACAGTCGATGCTCCGGGGCGAGCAGATGCACCGGCGCCGTCTCGTCGGTGACGCGGTCGTGGGGTCGGGCGATGGTGAGCGCAAGCGGCGCGAAGCGCCCCTCGACGAAGGCGTACTGCTGGTACTGCACGAGCAGCAGACCGCCGCCCCGGGCGTAGTCGAGCAGCCGGTCGTTGGCCTCGCCGACCGCCGGCTCCACCTCGTAGGCGCGAGCTCCGAGGACGATGGCGTCGAAGCGGGAGAGGTCGCCCTCGCGCAGGTCGGCGGGAGCGATGAGCTCGACCGGCAGTCCCAGCCCGCGGAGCGCCTCGGGGACGCGGTCCGACGCTCCGCGCACGTAGCCGATGCGCGCGAGCTCGGGCAGGGCAACGTCGACCAGCTCGACTCTCGCCGCCGCCGGTCGCGGCGACACCACCGGCGCGATGTGGGGGTACTCGACCAACGGGTACGCGGCGGCGAAACGCCTGCCGTCAGCGAGAACGGCGGTGGCGCCGAAGGTAGCGGCGAGCGAGCCGGCGCCGGGCGGCACCGGGAGGTCCAACGCCAGGCGCAGCTGGCCGCCCGCGCGCACCGCGAAGGGCAGCGGCGCCGGCGGCGTCCAGCCGGCTGGCACGGTGATCTCGACGGTGCCGGTGAGGGGGCTGTCGCCGTGGGCCGCGAGCTCGACGGCGAGGGGCACCCGAGGCACCGCGCGGCGCATCACGGGCGCGCTCGCCGCCAGGCTGACCTCGAGCGCGGGGACGGCGCGCAGGGGACGGCGGACCTCGCCCTGAACCTGGTCGCCCCGTCGGCTGACCACCGCCCGCTCGAGCGCGAGCGCGACGTCGTCGACCCGAAGCTCCCAGCGCACGCGCACCGGCGGCGGCTCGAACGGCAACCCGCGGTCGCCGGCAGCGACCGCCGACCCGTCGTAGAGGGCGTGGCCGAGGCGGGGTGACGGCGGCTGGCGATCGGCGGCGAGGAAATAGGGCGCGCTCGGCAGCGCGCCGCGAGCCGTCAGCTGACCGAGCCAGGTGGCCACCTCGTCCGGCGCCAGCTCGACGGCTGACGTAGGCGCCGGGGCGGCGGCGACGGCGGCGCCAGCCTCGGCAGCGCGGCGTGTGAGCTCCGTCGCCGACCAACCGGCCGCGGCGAGCACCCGCACCCGCTCGACCCGCACCCGATGGTGGCCGGAGCTCCAGACCACCGCCGTCAGGCCAGCCGGCGGCGCGGTGGCGCCAGCCACCAGCGTCTCGCGATCGCTCCAGGCATCGACGGCGATCCCGGCGGCGGCGGCCAGGGCGGTGGCAGCGAGGCCCGTCTTCTCGTCGAGCTCGTCCAGCAGAGCGCGCCTGGCAGCAGCTGCCGCATCCGTTGCGGGGACGACCTCGGCGGCCAGCTGGCGCGCCGCCGCGAGCGCGGCCAGAACCGCGCCGAGGTCCGGCACCACGGCGTCGAGCGCCGCGGGCGACGCCATGCGACGGGCTCCGGTCGCCAGCTCCTCGACCCGCGTCAGGTGGCGCCAAATGGCCTTCCGGCGTTCGCCGTCTGCAGCCGGCAGGAGGTCGACGAGACCCGACAGGCGGGTGTCGACGCCCGCCCACGGGTCGACGCCGGCGACACCGCTGCCGCCGGCGAGCCACGCCAGCGGGCGCTCGAGCGAGCCCAGCTCCTGGAGCCGGCCCATGTCCTGGGAACGATGGGCGCTGCGACTGGCCGCCGCCACCTGCACCGTCGAGCGCCCCGAAACCGGATCGCCACCGCGCACTGCCAGCACCAGGGTCTTGGCGGCGGGGTCGGCGTACACCTCGCGGTAGAGCGCGGTCGGCGCCCACGGCGACAGCCCCTCGGCCGCGAGCTCGGGAAACGCCGCCGGGTCGCCCGCCAGGCGGAAGGCCTCGGCGGCCGCCAGGCCCGATGCCTGGTGCTGGCCATGGCCGGCCACCGGCGTCGGCGGGAACACCGCGACGACGACTTGCGGCCGGAAGCGGCGGATCACCCGTACCGCGTCCCTGACCAGCTCCTCGCGCGGCCAGAACCGAAGCGTCTCCTCGAGTGAGGGGCTGAAGCCGAAGTCATAGGCGTGGCCGAAGAACTGCCGCGCGCCGTCGATGCCGCGGGCGGCCTGGAGCTCGCGGGTGCGCAGCAGCCCGAGGTCGATGCCGAGCTCCTGGCCGATCAGGTTCTGCCCGCCCTCGCCGCGCGACAGCGACAGGTAGGCCGCCTCACCGCCCGCTTCGAGAACGGTGGCGGCGAGCAGCGCGGTGTCCTCGTCGTCCGGGTGGGCGCCGATCATCAGCAACCGCTGGTGCCGCCCCAGCCGGGCCAGCACGCGGTCGACGACGGCGAGCCCACCGCTGCGCGCCGGCTCGAGGGCGACGAGCAACGGGTCACCGAGCGTGGCCGCCGGCAGGTCGGCGGTGGTCGGCTGGGCGACGGACGGCGCGGCCGCCAGCAGGGCGAGAAGCGCCAGCAGCAGGCAGCAAGCGCGGCGGGGGGCGAGGCGCGGCGGTGTCATAGGGCGGCATTCTAGGCGCCCACCAAGCAAAACGCCGGCCCGTGGGGACACGGACCGGCGTTGCGGCGTCAACGGACGGCTGGTCAGCGACCAGCCGGTGCCGAGAGCGCTACGGCACGTACTCCTTCCAGTTCTTGTCGATCAGGCAGATGGGGATCCTGGCGATGGTGTACACACCAGTGTCGGCGCGCAGGACCTCCATCTCGACGGTGAAGGCGCCGAAGCTGCACTGCGGCGGGTACTGCTTGATCATCTCGTCACGCAAGCGGTCGAGCGCCTGGTTGTGAAGGTCCTCGTCGCCGCCGCCACCCCCTGAGCCCCCTGCGCCGCCGGAGTTCGGCGGATTCTTGGTCTGGCCCGACTTGATGTACGGGTTGGTCACGAAGTCTGAGACCGACCAGTATCGATCGTGCTTGTCCTCATCCACGGCCAAGTCCCCCAAGCCGCAGGTGCCGGTGGCCGGGCAGTTGATCGCGTTCGCGTTGGTCGCCGAGACGATGAAGATGCGGCTGGTGCCGGTGCGGGCGCACACCGTGCCGGCGGCGGAGCCACCAGGTGCGTTGTCGTCGATCGCCGGCTCGAACGCCGTGAAGGTCAACAAGCCCGAGATCGACAGGGACTTGGAGATGATCCGCTCGTTCGGATTGAGAACCATGAACCAACCGGGCCGTTTGCCGCCGGGATTCAGCAGCAGGTTGGTGGTGATGTTGGCGTCGAGGGTCCCAACCTGGGTGTAGTCGTCCTCGTCGTACAGCGTCCCGCCAGCCAGGAAGCCGGTATCGACGATGAAGAAGAAGCGCCCGGTGACGGTGCTGTCCGACCACAGGTCCTCGCGGTCCCCGGTGCCGAACGCCAGACCATAGTGCTGCAGCTCCCCGATGTAGACGACCGCCGGCGGGTAGTAGATCGGCCTGGCGGCGTCGAAAACGGCGAACGGGTCGAGCCAGGCTTCGCTCAGTCGAGTTACCGCACGCGGGGTGATGACGTTGGTGCCCAGGGTGTAGTCATTGATCGTGATGTTCGACAACGTCGGCGGCGACCCGTCGCTCGGATTGACCAGGCGAACCTTGTACAGGAGGCCGGCGGTGGTGCCGATGTAAATGGTGTCGAGGTAGCCGTCGAAGTCGGTGTCGACCGCCGCCGGCTCGCTCGGAGCCGACCCGATCAATTGCCGCTTGTAGATGATCTTCCCCGTCTCGATGTCTGCCATGTAGAGCCAGTTGCCGCGCTTGTCGGCCTTCTCCGGATCCATGCCGCCACCAAACACGGCGACGAACTTGTCGACCCTGGTTCCGCCCTGGACCACCCGGATGCGGCCGATGTTGGGCACGGACCAGGTGTGACCCATGTCCGGCTGGGTGTTGGGCAGGCCGCTCGCATCCTCGTTGTAGTCGTCCGTCAGCTCCCAACGTTCCATGGGGAAGGCGATCTGTTCGGTTCCAGGCAATGACCTGCAACCCACCACGTCACCGGCGCCACCCGGGCAGCTGCCCGCAGGAACACAGCTGCAATTGGGCACGTAGCTGTCGACATCCGAATACGGGGGCAGGTAAGCGATATCGGCGGCGGCGGGCAGGGTCTGCTTGTACACGGTCAAGGTATCGGGCTGCGTGATGTCCAGGGCGTAGTAGCCGAACCCGCCCTCGCGCATGCCACCGATCGCCACGGTGCGCCACTCGCGTTGCGCCGGAGCGACGACGCCGGCCGTGAGAATTGGGTCAACGAACACGTCGTCACTGACGATGGTGCCGTCGACCGACCAGTCCTGCGCCGCCGTCTGTTTGTAGCCGGCGAGCTTGGGCATGGCCAGGCGCGGCACGAAGGCGAAGAGCTCCTTGCCGGTGCCGTCGTCATAGGACCCGGTCACCCGCACGTTCTTGGGATTCGTGGGCGTGCCCTCGTTGAGCACGGTGCCTTTGAACTTACCGGCGTCGAAGGCGTGCACGGCACCGTCGTTGCTGCCGAGCAGCAGGAGCTTGCGCCGGAACGCATGCCGCCCGGCGAAGCACTTGTAGCCGGGGTTAGGTGTACTGGTATCCGAGCATGCCTTACCGTTGTTGTAGAGGTTGTTGGCAAAGTACCGGAAGTTGGTGGGGCTGCCGACCAGATTGGGGTCGGAGTGGAAGATGTCGCCCAGGATGTAGTTGAGCTTCTTGGTCACCTTGGTTGGCTTCTCGGGGCAGACCGTGCAGTCCAAGTCGGTAGGTGCGCAGCTGGCCTTGCACGCCGGGCAGACGATGCAGGTCGTCGACCCCACCGTACAGGAAGTCTGACAGGGCACCTGGTAGTCGCCGTCCTTGATCGCCAGGGTGAAGTCGATGATGTCCTTGCTCTTCGCCTGTGCCGTGGTAGCGCAGGCTCCGGTGCAGGTAGCACTCGGCGCGACGAGACCGAAGCCCACCCACTGGTCGAGTTGGTCTGCGCCCAATGTCTTGGGCAACAGGAACTGCCTCGTGTAGGGCAGCACTCCACCGGCCGGCACCTGCGAGTAGTAGACCCGCCGGTCGCCGGTTCCGGCTCCCAGACGGTAGTTTCCAAGAGCGATCTCGCTGGCGAGCGCCGCCTGCCGGGGCGGTGATGCAGGCGTCGCAGGCGTGGTGCCGTAGGTGGGCTCGAAGAAGGCGCGGCCACCCACCATTTCCTCCGCTGCGTCCCAGGAGTGGCACTCCGAGACGATGCTGCCGCCGTTACAGGCTCGATTCTCGTCTGGTCGCCCGTCGGCGGTGACCGGAATTGGGTTGATGTAGCTGTCGACCTGGCCCGGCCACACCGACTCGTTGTTGAGCGGGCGGAAGGTGGTGAGGAAGCTCTTGTCGACCACCTGCGCCTGGGTCGAGGGCACGGCGGCCGAGGCAAAGGCCCGGGCATCTTCCTGGATTTCGGAGAAGATGCCGGTCAGCTTCTCCACCAGCTCCTGCTTGTTCTGCGGCAGGATCGGCGCGCCCGTACCGCCGTTGGTCGCGATGCAGGTGAGGGTGGGGCTGTTCGCCAGGCCGAAGCCGACGATGTAGGTCTTGACGCCATCGTTCTTCAGGTTCGTGGCGACCGTGCAGGGGGTGCCGTTGCAGGTCTCATCGCCGTCGGTCAGGAACAACAGATAGACGCGGCGGCAGCCGAAGTCGGGGTCCTGCAGGTTGGCTACTGGTTTCCAGGACGAAAACCAGGTTCGGAAGTTCGTCATCGACGCGCCAATCGGCGTCGAGCCGGACGGGAACAGGGTCCGGGCGCCGGAGTCGATGTCATAGAGCTGAGCCCCGGTATTGCTCTTGTAGGGCAGTTTCAACTGGCCGGTGCCGGTGTAGTTGACGAACGGGAGGTAGGTCCCCACCCTGATGTTCTTGAGGTAGGTGGCGATCCGGAAGTCGGTCGGGTCTGGGCTCGCGCCAAGCACCGGCAGCTCGGTCGCGTAGAGGTTGGGCGACAGCCGGGCGCGGATGGCGGCCCGGTTGTCGTTGCGCCAGTCGAGCGGGATCATGTCGCCACGGTTGAGGACGCTGAACGGCCCGGTGGTGGGAGACGTATCCAGTGGCCACTTGGCCGCGACGTCGGCCTGGGTTGGGTACTTGAACAGGTACTGGTTGGGCGAAGAACAACCGCCATTGCTCCCGGTGCAATAGTCGACGTTGCTCGAGCCGGCACCGGACGTGCCGGTGTCAGTGTTGGCCTCCCAGCCGCTGCAGGTGTTGGCGGCGGCGCCGTCCTGATTGCTGCTGTTGAAGTAACCATTGCCATTCGAGGTCGAACCGGCGCTGACGCCATTCTCCCAGGCGACGAAGTCGCTCAGCAGGGTATAGGTGTAGGTCCGGGTTGCGCCGGCGGGCGAACCGACCACCGGCGGGCCCATCGAGCAGGCGCCCGCGTTCAGGCAGGAGTTGACCGGCGCGACGAACGAGGTGCAATCGTCGTTGTTGCACTGGTCCACCGTGATCTTGATCTGGATCTGGTCCCCGGGCGTGTTCGTAACGGTCGGGTTCGTCCCGGGGGTCGCGAGCTTCTCGAGGTCGTAGGTCACGCGGTAGCGGCGCGTGTTGCTAGAGAGCGTCGCCTGGACCCAGATCTGCGTCGTCGCCGTCCAGCCCAGACCGCCCTTGGGGAAGCGCTTGTAGCGCTGCGTCTCCCAGGCGTCGGTCAGGCTGGCCGCGTTGGCGACCTTGCCATTGGTACACCCCTTGGCACTACCGCCGTTGCATGTGATCGCCGTGCCGATGACTTGCTGCTCGTTGGGGACGACGAACGGCTGGCCATTCAGATACCAATCGACGCAGTTCGTGCACTGGAAGAGAAAGTGCTTGTCGTTCACCACCGGCCGATCCGAGTTGTAGGTGGCGAACCCGAAGTTGATCTTCGAGGTGCCGGCAAACGGGGCGACCCGGCCGCAGTGATCCGCCGCGTACTCCGCGGGGGTGCAGGGGTTCACCTCGGTGCATGCGCCCGCTGCGTAATCTGCCGGGCTGCACAGGGGCAGGGAGGCATCTGGAATATGGACGTCCGGCGTCTGGGTGGCACCGATCACCTCGTAGAGCGCCTCACGCGCCTGGTAGAACTTCGACGCCGGATCGTCGCCGTTCAGCGGCGCCGTGCAGTCTTTCGGGGTGCACACCTGTCGGCACTTACCTGCGGTGTAGTCCGCGGCCGAGCAGGGCGTGGTCCAGTTCATCGACCCCGAGGTGTCGAGGATGATGAAGACGTAGGGGTTGGTGGTGCCGGTGCGCAGGAGGTCGCGGTCGTCGGCGTGGGCAGCAAGGCCGAGACAGCCGAAGAGGACCGTCAGCACGACGGCAAAAAACGCGGGGCGGCGGGTGCGGAGGTGGTCCATGACGAGCTCCATCGACGGAAGGCCTGCGAAGGCGCTGGTGCGGAGGTTCATTGGTTCTCGCCGGCGAAGTCGCTGCCCTGGAAGCCGAGGCCACCGGGGACGTTCTTGCCGAAGCCCGGCGGCACCGGGCAGTTCGTCATCGTCACACCGGCGGACTCTTCGACCGGCTCGCGATGGATGGTGAGGGCGATGCCGGCTTGGCTCAGAATGGCATCCGGGTTCGTGGTGCCATCAACGACCGGTCCCAGCGGGTCCCGCACGCGTTGCGCGATCGCTCGCGTGGCGTTGTCGAAGGCCACGTAGGTCTTGCTGGCGTTGATCATGCAGAGGTTGCAGGGGGCTTCGAGGATCGGGAAGATGCCGGGGATGAGCACCTGGGTGCCGATCGGAATTCCGGCCGCGGTCGTGGTGTCGACGAAGCCGAAGACGTGACCGCAGCCCTCGTTGTTGACCAGCATGTTGGCCATCGCCGTGTTCAAGCCGGTCTCGGCCGCCACCATGGTGCGGTTGGCCACGCGCTGGTTGGCGGCGATCTGCACCTCGGTCTGGGTCAGCAGCACCAGGGTCAGGCCGAGGATGGTGAGGACCACCAACACCAGGAGGGTGATGATGTACGCGCTGCCCTCTTCGGCACGGCGACGGGCGGGGGACAGAGGTCTAGGCATGGCGCTCTCCGACAGGGACGCGGGACGTCCAACGGTTTCGCCAACGAGTGAAGGCAAGGCCGGTGCCACGGCCTGCCGCCTGGTGAAAACGCGCCTCTCGCACGGTTCGCCGATCCACGACGGAGCCCACCCCGTCGCCGGCACCCGCTCGGCCGTTACCGAAGGCAACACTTCTGCCCGCCTTTCGACGTAACCCAGCCCTCCCAATCGCCGCGGCGAGGACGCCGCTACTCCTCTCGGGTGGAGAGAGCTCGACCGGTCGGGGCGAGACTCTCCAGCCGAGTGACCGCTGCGGGGCCGAGCGAAGCGAGGACACCGCTAGAATTTGCGGCATGATCCCTCCCCCCTCTGCCGCCCCCGCTGTCCTCGACGCCTTCCGCCGCTGGGGCTACCTGCAGGCCCAGCTCGACGACCTCGGGCGCCTGCCGCCGCTCGAGCATCCGGAGCTGCCGACCGCGGGCGAGGGCGTGGCGACCGCTCGCCAGGCCTACTGTCGGCACCTCGGCGTCGAGCTCGCCCACATCCCCGACGCCGAGCGGCGGCGCTGGCTGGCGAACCGGATGGAGGCGCCCGCCGACGCGGTCGACCGGGCCTGGTTGCTCGAGCGCTTGCTGCGCGCCGAGGTCTTCGAGCAGCAGATCCAGGCGCGCTACGTCGGCGCCAAGCGCTTTTCGCTCGAAGGGGTGTCGGTGCTCATCCCGGCGCTCGACACCATCCTGCGGACGCTGGCCGCCGGCGGCGCGGAGATGGCGCTCCTCGCCATGCCCCACCGTGGGCGGTTGAACGTCATGGCCAATATCGTCGGCACCAACATTGCCAACCTGCTGGCCGGCTTCGAGGACGTCGACCCGCGGAGCGTCTTCGGCGCCGGCGACGTCAAGTACCACCTCGGCGCCACCGGCACCTACCAGGTGCCGGGCGGCAGCCCGATCGCCCTCCACCTGGTGTCCAACCCGAGCCACCTCGAAGCGGTCGACCCGGTGGCCCTCGGCCGGGTGCGCGCCAAGCAGGCGCGCCTGGGGGACCGCGAGCACCGCCGCGTGGTGCCGGTGGTGATGCATGGCGACGCCGCCTTCGCCGGCCAGGGCGTGCTCGCCGAGACGCTCAACTACGCCGACATTCCGGGCTTTCGCGTCGGCGGCACCGTCCACATCGTGGTCAACAACCTGATCGGCTTCACCGCCGAGCCCCTGGCCCTGCACTCCTCGCGCTTTGCCACCGACATCGCCAAGCGCCTGCCGATTCCCATCTTCCACGTCAACGGCGAGCATCCCGAGGCGGTGGTGCGGGCGGCCGAGCTCGCCGCGCTCTATCGCTCGACCTTCCGCAGCGACGTCGTGCTCGACATCATCGGCTACCGCCGCCACGGCCACAGCGAGGTCGACGACCCGACCATCACCCAGCCGGTGCTCTACCGCCGGATCCGCGAACGGCCGGTCTCCCACCTGCTCTACGCCCAGTCGATCGGCGTCGACCAGGCGACCGTCGACGCGCTCACCCTGCGGGTCAAGGAGGAGATGGCCGCCGCCAAACGCCTCGCCGAGACGATCGAGAAGAAGCCGCGGATCGCCCAGCTGCCGGACTACTGGTCGCCGTTCTGCGGCGGTCCCTATCAGGCCAGCTACGAAGTTCCGACCGGCCTGCCGGCCGCCGAAATCGGCGCGCTGGCGGTGGCCCTCACCACCCCGCCCGCTGACCTCCACGTCCACGACAAGGTGAGGAAGCTGCTCGACCAGCGCCGGGAAATGGGGCGCGGCGAGCGGCCGGTCGACTTCGGCATGGGCGAGGCCCTCGCCTTCGCCTCCCTGGTCAAGGCCGGGGTGCCGGTGCGCCTGGTCGGTCAGGACAGCCGACGCGGCACCTTCAACCATCGGCATGCGGTGCTCATCGATACCGAGGACGGCCGGGCCTTCACGCCGCTCGCCCATCTCGCCGTCGACCAGGCCCGCTTCGAGGTCTACGACTCGATGCTGTCGGAAGCGGCCGCCGTCGGCTACGAGTACGGCTACAGCCGCGACGCGCCGGAGACGCTGGTGTTGTGGGAGGCGCAGTTCGGCGACTTCGCCAATGGCGCGCAGATCATCATCGACCAGTTCCTGTCGGCCGGTGAGGACAAGTGGTCGCTCTACTCGGGCCTCGTCCTGCTGCTACCCCACGGCTTCGAGGGGCAGGGTCCCGAGCACTCGAGCGCGCGCGTCGAGCGCTACCTGCAGCTGTGCGCCGAGGACAACCTGCAGGTCGCCCAGCCGTCGACCGCCGCCCAGTACTTCCACCTCCTCCGCCGGCAGGCCCTGCGTCGCTGGCGCAAGCCCCTGGTGGTCTTCACCCCCAAGAGCATGCTGCGGAGCCCACTCGCGGCGAGCGCGCTTCAGGCCTTCAGCCGCGAGCACTTCTGGACGGTGCGGCCCGACCCCGACGTCGCGGAGGGCGGCGGCCGGCTGGTGTTCTGCACCGGCAAGGTGGTGCACGAGCTGCGGCAAGCGCGCACCGCCCGGCAGGCCACGACCACCGCCATCGTCTCGCTCGAGCAGCTCTACCCATTCCCCGAGGAGGCGGTGCTCGCCGAGCTTCGCCGCCACGCCAGCGCGCGCGAGGTCGTCTGGGTGCAGGAGGAGCCGGCCAACATGGGCGCCCAATCCTTCGTCCTGCCGCGACTCGAAAAGCTCGCTGGTGGCCGGCGGGTGCGGACGGTCAGTCGCTCGGAGAGCGCGAGCCCGGCCACCGGCTCGGCCAAGGCGCACCAGATCGAGCAGGAGGCGCTGCTGGGCCTGGCGTTCGAGGGCAACTGACGCGCCGCCGGAACAAACCAGCCGCCAGCCACGTAGTGAGCGCTGAAGGAGGACTCCGACCATGTTCACCGCCCTTGCCTTGATCGCGCTCTTTGCCGTGGTCGCCAGCGTCGCGCTCGTGTTCGCGCTGATCGGCCTCGTCTTGAAGCTGGTGTTCCGCGTTGCCCTGCTGCCGCTCGCGCTCGTCGGCGGCCTGCTCAAGGTGATCGCGTTCGGCGTGCTGCTCGTGCTCGGAGTCGTCTTCCTGCCGGTCGGCCTCGTGCTCGCGCTCGTCGTCGGCCTACCGCTGCTCCTCCTCGGCGGCGTGCTCAAGCTCGGCTTCGCCGTTCTGACGTAAGTGGCTCGGGTGCTCATGGGCCGGCATATCCTTGCCGGCCTATGAGCCAACCGGCCGCCGTCTCGAGCCCTGTCAGCCCGCCCGCCACGGTGCCCCCGGTCACCCGCCGGGAGATCTTCGGTTGGGCGATGTTCGACTTCGCCAACTCGTCGTACACCACGATCATCGTCTCGGTCGCCTTCAGTGTGTACTTCACCAAGCTCGTCGCCCCGGCCGGGCGCGGCGACGCCCTGTGGGGCATCGCCGTCTCGATCTCGAACCTGCTGGTGATGCTCGCCTCGCCGCTGGTTGGCGCCATCGCCGACGACTCGGGGCGCAAGAAGCAATTCCTGGCCGCCACCTGGCTCGCCTGCGTCGGCGGCACCGCCGCCCTCTGGTGGGTGGTGCCGGGCGTCTGGGGGGTCACCCTCGGGCTGCTGTTGTTCGTCGTGTCGAACGTCGCGTTTGCCGCCGGCGAGAACCTGACGGCGGCCTTCCTGCCGGAGATCTCGACGCCGGCGAACATGGGCTGGGTGTCGGGCTTCGCCTGGGGCCTCGGCTACTTCGGCGGCTTGGCGTGTCTGGTGGCGATCAAGCCGCTCCTCGCCAAGGGCTTCAACCTCGACAACCTCGACGGCCTGCGCCTGACCTGGGTGGTCACCGCGGCCTTCTTCTTCCTCGCTGCCCTGCCGACCTTCGCCTTCCTGCGCGAACGTGCCCCGCGCGGGCCCGAGCGCAGCTACGCCGACTACGCCCGCGTCGGCTTCGGCCGCCTGGCGGCCACCTACCGCGAGGTGCGCCACTTCGGCGAGCTGGTGCGCTTCCTACTCGTCTTCTTCGTCTTCTCCTGCGGCCTGGCGACGATCATCGCCTTCACCGGCATCTACGCCGAGAGCACCATCGGCTTCACCGCCAACGAGCTGGTGACGCTGTTCATCGTCGTCCAGCTGTCGGCCGCCGGTGGCGCCTTCCTCTTTGGCTGGGTGCAGGATCGCCTGGGGTCGCGGCTCAGCATCCAGATCTCGCTGCTGCTGTGGATCGGCATCTGCTGCGGCGCCTATCTCGCGTCGAGCAAGCAGATGTTCTGGGGCGTGGCGCTCGTCGCCGGGCTCGGCATCGGCTCGCTCCAGGCCTCGTCGCGAGCGCTCGTCGGCATGTTGTCGCCGGTGTCGAAGACCGGCGAGTTCTTTGCCTTCTGGGGCTTCGCCAGCCGGGCGGCGAGCGTCGTCGGGCCGCTGCTCTTCGGCCAGATCTCGTCCTTCCTGGGCTCGCAGCGCATCGCCATCCTGGCCACCGCCGTCTTCTTCATCGCCGGCTTCCTCTGGCTGTTCCGCGTCGACGTGCCCGCCGGGCGGGCGGCGGCCGTCGCCTGGGACGAGCGCGAGCGACTGGCCGCGGCGGGATGACCACCGGCGGCGCAGGCGAGCCGGCTGACTCGCCGGCGGGCAGGGGGAGCAGCAGTCGGAGCAGCAGGCGGGGACTCGTCGCCCTGTGCCGGCTGGTGGTGCGGATCTTCTTTCGCTCGGTCGAGGTCGCCGGCGCCGCCGACGTGCCGACCAGCGGGCCGCTCGTCGTCGTCGCCAATCACGTCAATGGCCTGCTCGACCCGGCGCTCCTCCTCGGCACCCTGCCGCTTGCCCCGCGCTTCCTCGGCAAGAGCACGCTGTGGCAGATCGCACCGCTCAGACCGCTGCTCGCGTGGGCCGGGGTGATCCCGATCCACCGTCGTCAGGACAGCGGGGCCGACGTCAGCCAGAACGCGGCGGCCTTCGCGCGCTGCCACGAGCACCTCGGCGACGGCGGCTCGATCGCGCTCTTTCCCGAGGGCATCAGCCACAGCCGGCCGGCGCTCGCGCCGCTCAAGACCGGCGCCGCCCGCATCGTCCTCGAGGCCAGTCGGGGTGGCCTGCGGGACCTTCGGGTGTTGCCGGTCGGGCTGGTCTGGGACGCCAAGGGGCGCTTCCGGTCACGGGCCCTCGTCAACATCGGCCCGCCGCTCGACCCCGCGCCCGAGGTGGCGGCGTTCCTCGCCGCCGAGGACGACGCGGCGGCGGCCGCGGTGGTGCGCCGTCTCACCCTCCGCATCGACGACGCCCTGCGCCGTCAGACGCTCAACTACCAGAGCTGGGAGCAGGCCGCCTTCCTGGCCCGCGCCGCCGACCTCTTCCGGCGGCCGAGTCTCGACCTGCCACGACTGGCCGGTCTCGCCGAGGGCTTCGAGCTCAACCAGGCCTTCATCGCCGGCCACCAACGCCTGGCGCTGGCCCACCCGGCCGAGGTGGCGGCGGTGGCGCGGGCGGTCGAGCGCTACGAGCGGTTGCTCGGTTACTTCGCCCTGCGCGACGAGCAGGTCGCCGCCGCCTATCCGCCGTCACGCGTCGCGGGCTGGGTCCTGCGGACGCTCGTTCTGCTTCTGGTCCAGGCCCCGCTCGCGGCGGCGGGCACCGTCGTCAACTACCTGCCGTACCGTCTGGTGGGTCTGCTCGCCGCCCGCTTCGGCCGCGACGCCGATCAGCAGGCGACCTGGAAGCTGCTGCCGGCGCTGGTCTTCTACCCGCTCACCTGGCTGGCGTTGGCCATCGTCGTCGGCCTGCGCGCGGGCTGGGCCTGGGCGGCCGTCGCCGGCCTTCTGGCCGCCGTCGGTGGTTGGGTTGCCGTCGCGTTCCACGAACGCCGAATCCGGCTGTGGCGCGAGGCGCGCGCCTGGCTGCTGCTGCGCCGGGGTCGGCTCAAGGACGAGCTTCGGGAGCGTCGCCGAGCCATCGCCCAGAGCATCGCTGACCTGGTCGAGAGGCTACCGCCGAGCTGAGGACAGGAAGACTGGAGACTTGGCTGGGAGACAGGGATTCGAACCCCGATTCTGCGGTTCAGAGCCGCATGTCCTACCGTTGAACGATCTCCCAGCAGGGCCTAATAGGTTAGCCAAAACGCCGGCTGGCGGTCAAACCCCTGCCGTCAGTCGGCAGTGCCAGCTCAGCTAGCGAGCCAGGCGAAGAAGGCCTCCATGCGACGCCGGCTGGTGTCGCGACCGATCAGCTCGAGGACGTCGAACAGCGGGGCGCCGGCCTTGGTGCCGGTGACCGCCATCCGCGTCGGGTGAATGAGATCGCCCGCTTTCAGGCCGCGCTCCTCGGCGAGGCTCCGCAGCGCCGCCTCGAGCCCCTCCTTGGTGTAGCCCGCGACCTGGTCGAACCGCCGCCCGAGCTCCTCGAGGTGGCCGACGAGCTCCGGCCGGCCCTTGAACTTGCTCGCCGCCTCGAGGTCGTAGGCGATCTCGGTGGCGAAGTAGGGCACCACCTGCGCCGCCCACTCCTTGAGCGTGCGCGCCCGCGGCCGGTGCAGCTCGAGGGCGCGGTCGAGGCGATCGGGGTCGACGCCGTCGAGGCCCTCGCTGGCGAGGAACGGCATCAGGTGCCCGCGCATCTCGTGGAGGGTCAGCCGCTGCACATACTGGCCATTCATCCACAACAGCTTCTCGAGGTCGAAGACCGCCGCCGAGGCGTTGAGCTGGCTGGTCGAGAAGAGCTCGATGAGCTCGCTGCGGCTCAGGAGCTCGCGGTCGCCGCCCGGGTTCCAGCCGAGGAGGGCCAGGAAGTTGTAGAGCGCCTGGGGCAGGATGCCCATCTCGCGGAACTCCTCGACCGAGGTGGCGCCGAAGCGCTTGGACAGGCGCTTCTTGTCGGTCCCGAGGATCAGCGGCAGGTGCCCGAAGGTCGGCACCGCGGCGCCAAAGGCGCGAAACAGGGGAATGTGCTTGGCGGTGTTGGTCAGGTGGTCGTCGCCGCGGATCACCACCGTGACGCCCATGTCGATGTCGTCACAGACCACCGAGAGGTGGTAGGTGGGTGAGCCGTCCGAGCGCAGCAGGATGAAGTCGTCGACCGCCTCGGGGCCGAACTCGACGTCGCCGCGCACGAGGTCGGTCAGCCGGGCGGGCTCGTCAGGCAGGCGGAAGCGGACGACGAAGGGCTCGCCCGCGGCTGCCCGGCGCTCGACCTCGGCCGCCGACAGCGCCAGGCAGGTCCGCGGGTAGCGGAACATCTCACCCTTGGCCTGCGCCACCGCGCGCCCTGCCTCGAGGGTCTCGGCACTGCAGAAACAGCGGTAGGCGTGCCCCGACGTCACCAGCTCGAGGGCGCGCGCGCGGTGGCGGTCGCTCGCCGCGCTCTGCAGGAACGGCCCTTCGTCGTAGGTGATGCCGAGCCAGACCAGAGCGTTCTGGATCTGCTGGATCATCGCTTCGCTCGAGCGCTCGCGATCGGTGTCCTCGATCCGCAGGATGTTCGCCCCACCGAGGTGCTGACGCAACAGGTCGTTGTAGATGGCGGTGCGAGCGCCGCCGACGTGCAGGTAGCCGGTGGGCGACGGCGCGAAGCGCACACGCACGGGGCCGGTCAAGGGTTGGGACATGGGTGGGACTCCAGGAGCAGCGCCAGCGTCACCGCGGCGCGGGGGCCGATCAAGCTACCACAAGGGTCGGCGCGGCTCCCTGAGCCGTGCCCGTCGGCTGCGGATGCAGCCGATCCGATCAGAAGGCGCTGGTGTCAGCGACGCTGGCGAAGGTGCCGGCCGGATTCCGGTAGGTCTCCACTGCCCCGCTGACGGTATCCGTGACCGTCACCGTGTACTCGACGTTCGACAGCGCGCCGAAGAACACCCAGACGTGGCCGTTCACCGGTCGCCCATCGAGAATCTTGATGACGACCTCGAGGTTGCTCTGGCTGAAGAACCAGAAGAAGCCGGTGTCGCCGGAGAAGGGAATCGCCTGGCCGTTCCCGGTCTGGCTGCCGTTCTTCCAGGCGATCTGCGCCCGATAGCGCCCACCCTGCAGGCACAGGGCCGTCGCGCTGGGCGTGCAGGCGGTCGCGGCAGTCGGCTCCAGGGCGTCGGCGGGCTCGTCATCCGCGACCGGGCGCGGGCCGGTCGCCGCAGCCCGGAAGGCATCGGTGTCGCCGACACTCGCCAGGCGGCCGGCCGGATTCTCGTAGAGACGCAGCAGCCCCGTCGTCGTATCCAGCACCCGGATGGTGTAGGGGAGGTTCGACAGTGCCCCGTAGAAGAACCAGAAGCGGCCGTTGGCGGCACGGCCGTCGAGCGCCTTGGTGACCAGCTCGACGTTGGTCGGCGCAAAGAACCAGAAGTGGCCGGTGTCGGCGGTCAGGGGCTCACCGCGACCGAGGCCGAAGCCGCCCCGACCATCGGCGAACGAGACCTCCGCCGTGAAGCGATCGGCGGCCAGGCAGAGGAGCGGCCCGGTGCTGCAGCGTGCGGCGGCCAGCTGAGGCGACACCAGCGTGGTGCCGTCGACGACGAGCGGCTGCGCGCCGGTCGTCGTCCCCAGGTCGCGGCTGCCGCCGCCCAGGGGCAGGCCGACGCCGCCAAGGGTAGCGATGGCGCCGCTCCAGACTGCCGCCGCGTAGGCCGGGCCGAGAACCGCCGGCTGGCCGAGGCGTGGCAGGCGTGCCGGCACCACCAGCGCCTGCCCGGCCCGCGGGCGGCCGCCCAGGGCCTGATTCGGCCCGCTCGCCTTCACCGTGCTGCCGACGCTGCGCGTCACCACCGCCGACTGCAGCTCGCCCACGTTCCGGCCCTGGCGATCGAGCAGCACGTTGACCCAGACCTTGTCGCTGAAGCTCGATTCGAAAAAGCGGTTGCCCCGGTAACGCAGCTCGTTGATCGGCCCGGTGTCGAGGTCGACCTCCCACAGCGCCAGGCCCCGGTTGTCGGCGAACAGGCAGTCCTTCACCTCGCCGGTCACCGCCCCCTGGCGACTGGGATCGTCGGGCGAGGCACGCGGAATGGCGTACAACGCGGCGCCGAAGCTCTGGTTGACCGCCTCGCCGGTGCCAACCGAAACCTCGTTGCGGATGAACGAGCTGCCGTCGAGCACCAGGTTCGAGCCGGAGACGAACACCGCCGCACCCTTGCTCGCCGTGTTGCCGGCAAGTCCGGTGCGCACCAGACGCGCCGTCGAGTCGACGTTGACGCCGACGCCACCCGCCTGTCCGCTGCTCGCTGGCAGGGCATCGCTGTCGAGCACCAGGGCGTCCTCGAGGAGGAGGTCGGTGAAGGTCGCCGAGACGGCGCCGCCAAACCCGCCGTTCGTCGGCTCCTGGCTGTCGCAGTCGATGAACGCGGTGCGACGAAACACCGCCTTGGCGCGATTCTCGGCATCCGTGCCCGCCTTGGCGACGCCGTTGTCGCCGTAGTGACGGCTCAGGTCACCCGCCAACCTGACGCAGCCGCCGGTCTCGGCGCTCGCGGTCACCTCCCCGTAGTGGCCCAGGAACAGCGTGTCCTCGACCAGCAGCTCAGCCGCTCGGCGGTTCACCTGGCCGCCGTCCGTCGAGCCGTCGGCGAAGTCGTTCGAGTCGACGTTGATGGCGCCGCCCGTCGACGCGAACGCCTGCCGCCGCCCCTCGTTGCCGCGCAGGACGCTGTTGCGCACCTCGACGAGGGCGCGATAGCTCGACAGCGCACCGCCGCGTTCGGCGCGGTTGCCCTCGAACAGGCAGCCCTCGACGCGCAGCGTGGTCTGATCCTCGACGTGGATGGCGCCGCCGAAGGTGGCGCCGGCGACCGGGCCGACCGGCGCCGCCCGGTTGCCGACGAAGGTGCTGGCGACGATCGACAGGTCGGCGACCGGCGAGCGCACCAGCCCGCCGAAGGTGCCGAAGGCGTAAATCGCGCCGCCCGTCCAGGCCGCCTCGTTGTCCTCGAAGGTCGAGTGGGCAACGCGCAGCGTGCCGTCGACGATGGCGATCGCGCCGCCAGAGGCGTTGCTCTTGTGGCCGCTCGGATTGACCCGGTTGCCTTCGAAACGGGTGCGCTCGACGACGAGCAAGCCACCCGTCATCGCGATGGCGCCGCCGCGGGTGGGCGCGACGTTGGCGCTGAACAGGCTGTCGAGGAACACCGCCTGGGCGTCGTCGCCGAGGAGCACCGCGCCGCCGCCGGTGGTCGCCGCGAGCGAGGCGTTGTCGCTGAAGACGCAGCGGCGGAAGACGGCGTCGGCCGCCAGGAGGGTGACCGCCCCGCCGACCTTCTGCGTCACCGATAGCCCGCGGCGAAAGGTCAGGCCCTCGAAGACCACGGTACGACCGCGACCGCGATTGCCGTTGAAGAAGCGCAGGATCGAGTGACTACCCTCGCCGTCGAGCACCACCGTCGCCCCGGCGGCCGCGCGGACCGTGAAGCGGGCGGCGATGTTGTTGATCTTGAAGCCGTTGGTGGGCGCCGGGTAGGTCCCAGCCGCCAGCTCGACGACATCGCCCTCGGCGACCCGCGCGATGGCCTGCTGGAGCGTCGGCTGGTCGGCCGGGACGCGGATCGTCACGGCCGTGACCGGCGAGGCGCAGAGGCCCGCGAGGAGGACGAGAGCGGCACGGGCGCGGCGAGGATGGACGGTCATCGATGCTCCGAGCTCGGCGGCTTCACGCACCTGGCTATGCGTGAGGCACCGCAGGAGAAGATAGAGCAATGGCCCACCTCCTCGCCAGCGCTCTTGCCAGCCTGCTTCTGATCGTCGCGGTGGCATGGGCGGCCGGTCTTCCCCTCCTCGCCCAGGCGAGGATGAGCTCACCGAGCCGCCTGGGCCTCGCGATCGCTCTCGGCCTGGCGGTCGTTGCGCAGCTCGCCTTCGCCCTCGCCGCCGTCGGCTGGTTTCTCGCCCCGGCCTGGGTCGGCATCTTCACCGTCGGTGCGCTTGCGGCAGCTGCCGCCGGCTGGCGCCGTCGGGAGCGGCTGGCCACCATGATCGGCGACAGTTGGCGCAGCCTCGTTCCGAGTCGGGCTCTCGCCGTCGCCCTGCTCGCCGCGGTCATCGGTGCGCCGCTCTTCCTCTGCGCCCTGTATCCGCCTCTGGCCTTCGACGAGACGCTCTACCACCTGCCCTTCTCGCAGGCCATTGCCGCCACCGGCACGCTGCCGTTCATGCCGGCGCTGCGAGTGCCCTTCTTCCCGCTCATGGGCGAGCTCCTCGCCGCGATCTGCATCCAGCTCACCGGCGACGCTGTCTCGGCTCATCTGGTAACTCTGGTCGCCACTCTGGCCACGGCCCTGCTCCTCCTTGGCTGGGGATTGGAACGGGGTTCCCCGCGCTGCGGCTGGTTTGCCGCGGCCATCTGGCTCGGACAGCCGCTCGTGGCCTACCTGTCCGGCACCGGCTATCTCGAGCCTCTGTTGGCCCTGTGGACGACCGCTGGCCTCTACACCCTGGACCGCGCAGCGCTTCGGCGTCAGCCCGCGACGCCGCTAGCCGGCTCGCGGTCGGCTGGCTGGGTGGCGCTCGCCGCCGGGCTCGCCGGCACCGCCGCGGCCACCAAGTACCTGGCCCTACCCTTAGTCGGCGTGGTCGGCCTCGGCGCGATCCTCATCGCCCGCCGCGAGCGGGCCTGGCAACCCCTTCTCATCGCACTCGCCGTCGGAGTCGCGGCAGCCGGCCCTACTTACGGGAGGTTGGTGGCCCACACCGGCAACCCCCTCTTCCCCTTCCACGGCGCGACCTTCGGATCCTCTCCCTGGGACTCACCCACCTCGCCGACTCATCCAGAGGGCCGGGCCGTCGGTCGCCTGCGACTGTTCTGGGACGCCGTCGTCCACCGCGAGCGCACCGGCGGCCTGCCGCCCCTGACGCCGGTCTACCTCCTGGCGCCGCCCATCCTGGCCCTCACCTGGCGTCGAGCACGCCTGGCCGCGCCGCTCGGCGGTTTCGCGGTTCTGTTCATCTGCCTCGCACCCCCCGACTCCCGCTACCTGTGCTGCGTGCTGCCCGTCCTCGGTTTGGCCGTGGCCGACGCCGGCGGCGCGCTCCTGACCGTCCTCGACCGCCGCCTCGCTCTCGTTCTCACGGCGGCCTTGCTCGCGCCCGGCCCGCTCTACGCCGTCTACCAGATCTGCCGCACCGGTTTGCCGCCGCCCGTCGCCGAGCGCGCCGCCTTCCTTGCGCGCGAGATTCCGTTGTACCCGCTCCTGTCGGGCTTCGTCGCCACGACCTCGCGACCCGACCTCGTCTACGGCATGCACACTGAGCACCTCATGGCCTTCGGCGCCGACCGGTTGCTCGGCGAGCACAATGGCCCGGCACGGTGGGATCGCATCGAGCCTTTCCTCGACCAGCCGTCGGCCCTCGACCGGGCCCTGCGTCGGGTTGGCGCTGCCTGCCTGCTGGTCCCCAGGAGCCGCGCCGCTGCCGCGCCGTGGGGNNCGACGCCGACGGCGCCATCCTCTGTCGGCGCCTCGACTTCCTCGTCCCTTCGGCGCGGGCGGAACCCTGATGCGCCACGGCGCACGGGCGGCCGAGCCGCTACGGGCGGGGACGGCCCCGTTCGCCCCGAGCGCCTCTTGGCTTCTGCATCGGCAGAAGGAGCGCCCGTGCTAGCTTCACTTGCCATAGAGGATGCCATGACTAGGCCCGCCACCCAATCGGACTTGTCCACCCCAACCTCCACGCTCGACGTAAGCGTCGTCCTGCCCTGCCTGAACGAACGCGAGGGTGTCGCCGCCTGCATCGAGGAGGCCCGGGCTGCTATTGCGACGGCCGGCCTGACCGGCGAAGTCGTCGTCGTCGACAATGGCTCGACCGACGGCTCTCCCGACCTCGCTGCGGCAGCCGGCGCCCGAGTCATCCTGGAGAGCGAACGAGGTTACGGCGCCGCGTACCTGCGCGGCTTCGCCGAGGCCAAAGGCCGCTGTGTGGTGATGGCTGATGCAGACGGAACCTATCCGCTGGTCGACCTGCCGAAGTTCGTCGCTGCCCTCGACGAGGGCGCCGACCTTGTCATGGGCTCCCGATTCACGGGCAAGATCCAGCGCGGGGCGATGCCTTGGGCGAACCGCTACATTGGCAACCCCCTCCTCTCGGGAATGCTGAGGTTGTTCTTCCAGACGCGCATCAACGACGCTCACTGTGGGATGCGCGCGCTTCGCCGGGACGCGCTCGAGCGTCTCAACCTGCGCACCACCGGCATGGAGCTGGCCTCCGAGATGGTGGTTTCGGCCTTGCGCGCCGGGCTGCGGATCCGCGAGTTGCCGATCGACTATCGGCCCCGCATCGGTGACTCGAAGCTGGTGCGCTTCCGCGACGCTTGGCGCCACATCCGGTTCATGCTGTTGTTCTCTCCATCCTGGCTGTTTCAAGCTCCGGGGCTGTTGTTGATGGCGGTCGGTGGACTACTGACCGCTTACCTCGCGAACGGCCCGCGGCCAATATTCGGCCACGTGTTCGACTTTCACGTCGTGCTGCTCGCCAGCATGGCTGTCGTCCTCGGATACAACCTGGTGTTGTTCGACCTGCTGGCCAAGGCCTTCACGGTGAGTATCGGGCTGGTCCCAAAGGGCCTCTGGCTGGGCACCTTCCTGCGCTGGTTCAGCCTCGAGCGGGGGCTCTTGGTCGGCAGCGTCATGTTGCTCGGCGGCATCATCACGACTGGCGTCGTCATCGTCGGCTGGCTGTCCTCCGGAGGAGGCGCGCTACAAGCCGTGCGCCCGTTGGCCATCGGCGGCACGGCGGCCGTCCTCGGCATTCAGACCATCTCCGCGTCGTTCCTGGTCGACTTGCTGGCGATCAGGCATCGCTAAACGCGGCCCGTAGCCGCCGCCACGGCTACCCGGGCTCCTGGATCCGCGCATCGCGATCGCGCCCTCACTGGCGCTCTCGCTGTAGGCGGACGCGTCTCCAGCCCGAGCGAGCGCGCTCTACTGGCAGCTCGATCCCGGCAGCCCCGCCACACAGGGGCCTCTAGCTGCTCGCCAACCTCGAGCAAGCGCCCGCGTCTGACGGCCCTCGAGGCGCGTCAAAACCGGGCGAGAGCGCACCTGGCCTGCGTGGGGGGAGGCTCGAGCAAGGCGCTGGAGCTGGCCTGGCGGGGCCACGCGGCGGCTAACAGCTGGGCTCGGCGGTGTGCTACGACTCGGACCATGCTTGTCGTCGATCTTCTGGGAGCGGTGCTCAGCCTGGTGAGTCTCGGCTTTCTGGCCCTTGGCGGCTACCTTGCCGCCCTTCTATCCCTCGGACCAGAGGCCGAGCGGGACTCGCTCGCGACCACCGTCGCTTCGCTGCTATTCACCACGGCTCAAGCAGTGACGCCCTCGCGGTGGCAGGCGCTGCCTGCTCTCCTTTCACGCTGTCATTGGTCACTGCGTATGCGCCAGCTCGCCGCTGGAGCGCTCTGCGCCGCGCTCTTCGGCTCCTACTTCTACCTGCGCAACATCGCCCTGGGCAGTGACGCGCTGGCAGTCCCTTGCGGGATGACAGCCAGCGCGCGAGCCGCAGGCGATTCACGGCGGAGCGCGCATCGAAGGAAGGCCCCTCGAAGAAGGCCGCGGCGCGAGGGCAGTAGGGGATTCGTGCCCGTGAGCCCCGCCGTCAGGCCGGGGCTCGCGTGACCCAGAAAACCGCCCGCGAGCCAGGGCGAGCCGCAGGCGAGAAATGGCGGAGCGGGGGGGATTCGAACCCCCGGTCCAGGGATTACCCCCGGACAACTGCTTAGCAGGCAGCCCTGTTCAGCCACTCCAGCACCGCTCCGCAGGAACCGACAGGACGGGGGATTGTACGGGGCCGGGACCCGCACGTCAAAGAAAACCTCGTGGCCGCCGCCGACCGTGGCGTATGCTTCGTCTGGAAGCCGGCCTTCTGGGGTCGACAGGCACACCGCAGCACCTCCCTCCAAGCCCACTTCAGCACCCAGCATCTCCACCGGAGGACCGATGGCGACCCCTGAGCAGGAGCATCCTGCGGCGCCGGCGACGACACTCGCCGAGCTTGCCGCCCTTAGCCCCGACGACCTCGCGGTCGCCACTCTGCGATTGCTCGCCGTCGACATGGTGGAAAAGGCGAAGTCCGGGCACCCGGGGGCGCCGCTGGGCCAGGCGCCGCTCGCCTACGCATTGTGGACGAGCGCGCTGCGCTTCGACCCGGCTGATCCCAGCTGGCCGGATCGCGATCGCTTCGTGCTGTCGTGTGGGCACGCATCGGCCATGCTCTACAGCCTGCTCCATCTGGCCGGCTTCGACCTGCCGATGGCCGAGCTCGAGCGGTTCCGACAGCTGGGCTCGCGGACGCCTGGCCATCCCGAGCACGGGCTGACGGCCGGCGTCGAGACGACCACCGGGCCGCTCGGACAGGGAGTTGCCAACGCCGTCGGCATGGCGCTCGCGCGGCGGCTGCTCGCGGCGCGCTACGACCGCGAGGGGTTCGCGCTGTTTCGTCACCGGATCTGGGCGATTGCCAGTGACGGCGACCTGATGGAGGGTGTGTCGGGGGAGGCGGCGTCCCTGGCCGGCCACCTCGGCCTTTCCGATCTCACCGTCTTCTGGGACGACAACCGGATCTCGATCGACGGGCCGACGAGCCTGTCGTTCACCGAGGACGTGGCGGCTCGGTTTGCCGCCTACGGCTGGCGGGTGGTCGAGGTACCGGACGGCAACGACCTGGTAGCCCTGCGCGCGGCGATCGACGTCGCGGCTGCCGGGCAGGGGCGGCCGACGTTCGTCGCCGTCCGCACCCACATCGGCTACGGCAGCCCCGGCAGGCAGGACAGCGCCGAGGCCCACGGCTCGCCGCTCGGCGCTGCCGAGGTGGACGCCACGAAGCGCAACCTGGGCTGGCCGCTCGGACCCACTTTCCTCGTGCCTGCGGGGGCGAGGGCTCCGTTCGCCGAGTCCGCCGCCCGCGGAGCCGCCGAACGCGCCGCCTGGGTGGACCTCCTGGCGCGCTACCGGCAGGCCCACCCGGACGCCGCCACCGAGCTCGACGACGTTCTGGCCGGCCGCCTGCCGGCTGGCTGGGAGGCGAGCCTTCCCGTCGTCGCCGCCGACTGCAAGCCGATCGCCACCCGCGCCGCCTCCGGGAAGGTCCTGGCAGCGATCGGCCCGCGCCTGCCGATGTTGGTCGGCGGCTCGGCCGACCTCACGCCCTCGAACAACACCGAGATCCCCGGCCGCAGCAGCCAGGAAGCGGCAAATCCCGCCGGCACCTACCTGCGCTTCGGCGTTCGCGAGCACGCCATGGCCTCGCTGGCCAACGGGCTCGCGCTGTCCGGGCTCACCCCCTACGTCGCCACCTTCCTCGTCTTCTCCGACTACATGCGGCCAGCAATCCGGCTGGCCGCCCTGATGCACCTGCCCGTGGTGTACGTCTTCACCCACGACTCGATCTTCCTCGGCGAGGACGGGCCCACCCATCAACCGGAGAGCCAGCTCGCGTCACTGCGTTCGATTCCCGGCCTGACCGTGGTGCGGCCGGCCGACGCCCGCGAGACGGTTGGCGCCTGGCAGCTCGCGCTGGCCAACCGCCGCGGCCCGACCGCGCTCATCCTGTCTCGCCAGCCGCTACCGCTGCTCGCGGCCACCCGTGCGGCTGGCGTCGCGCAGGGGGCCTACGTGGTTGCCGGGGACGCAACGCAACCCGACGTCCTGCTCCTCGCGACGGGCTCCGAGGTCGCGCTAGCCCTCGGCGCCGCCGAAGAGCTCGCGAAGCAGTCCGTGTTGGCTCGGGTGGTGTCGATGCCGAGTTGGGAGCGCTTTCTGGCCAGGCCGGCGGAGGAGCGACGGGCGCTCATTCCGGGCGACGTGCCGCGGGTCGCCATCGAAGCGGGCTCGCCCTTCGGCTGGCATCGTTTCGTCGGCAGTGACGGTTTGGTCCTCGGATGCGATAGCTTTGGCGCCTCGGCGCCCGCTGCCGATCTTGCGACGCACTTCGGCTTCACGCCGCAGGCAGTCGCGAAGGCGGTGGGCGACTGGCTCGTTACGAGGTGAGAACGAACGTGCACACAGCCTCTGGCTTGCAAAAGCCCAGCGGTACGTGTACTTTTATCCTTCGTCCGAGAACGCTCTGCAATTCCTGCATCGTTCATATCACCTGACAGAGGAGATTGTTTATGCGCAGTAAGCTCGCTGTGACTGGCCTGCTCGTTCTGACCATGGTGGCTTGCGCCAAGCCGCCGCAGATGGAGCTCGACGCTTCCAAGGCCGATCTCGCCGCGGCCGAGCAGTCCGAGGCCGCCAAGTACGCTGGCGACGCCTACGCCGCCGCCAAGTCGGCCCTCGACGCCGCCAACGCGGAGATCGAAGCTCAGAAGGCCAAGTTCGCGCTCACCCGCTCCTACGACAACGCCAAGAAGATGCTCGCGGACGCCTCGGCCAAGGCCAAGGAGGCCCAGCAGGCCGCGGTGGCCGGCAAGGAAGCCGCCAAGCAGGCTGCGCAGGCTGGCATCGACGCCGTCAACGCCGCGCTGACCTCGGCTGAGACCCTGATGGGCGAGCTCGACAAGTGCCCGCGCAAGCCGAAGGGCTTCTCGACCGACATGGAGGCCCTCAAGGCCAACTACGACGGGCTGAAGGCGCAGGTCGACCCGATCACCGCCCAGATCGGCAGCGAGGATTTCCTCGGCGCCAAGGCTGCGGCAGAGACCCTCAAGGCTTCGGTCGATACGCTGGTCACCGACCTCACCGGAGCAAAAGAAAAGATCAAGTGCTAGGCAGCTCCGCTTCGCAGGACCGACCGGCGGCTAACCCCCGCCGGTCGTTTCTTTTTAGTGCCGCTCTCTGGCTGCTGGTCCTCGGCGGCGGCACCACCCTCAGCATCGAGGCCTGCTCGCCACCGCCTCCGTGGCCGCTCGAGGCGGTCGCCCGCGCCGCGGTCGCCCGTACCCTCGGGCGCATTCGCCGGCTCGAGCCCACGCGGACGCGCGCGCTCGAGGAGATGGTGACCCTGGCCGAGGCAGCCACCGCCGCCCGCCAGACCAGCATGCCGTGGAGTCGAGGCGACTGGCCCGTCGAGGACCGCTGGACCACCGCGCTGACGGCGTCGACCACGACCCTGCGCGAGCTCGTCAGGACCCGCCAAGCGCAGGAGGCCCGCTGGCTCGAGGTCGCCGGGCCGATGGCCACCGATCTCGCCCGCGCCCAGGCCGAAGCCACCGAGCCCGGGCTGGGTCGCCGGGTGGGCACGGCTCTGCAGCGCGCCGAAGTGCTGGCTGCCACCGCCCAGCGCTACGCCCAGCAGGGGCAGTACACCCAGGCCGTGGCCAGCGCAGGCCAAGCTGCCTTCTTCACCGCGCGGGTGCACGAGACGTTCCTCGAGCTCCATTCGCGATTCCAGGACCGACGCCTGCAGGGCATGTGGCGCCGCTGGGTCGAGGAGACCCTCGCCGAGGCTCGCCGTCGTGGCGGCCCTGCTATCATCGTCGACAAGCTGGCCCGCCGGCTGGACGTCTACGTGGGTGCAGAGCACAAGGGCACCTTCACTGCGGAGATCGGAGCGAACGGGCTGCGACCCAAGGAGCACGCCGGCGACAAGGCGACGCCCGAGGGGCGCTACCGGGTAACCGAGGTCCGCAGCAACGGCCGCACCAAGTTCTACAAGGCGTTGTTGCTCGACTACCCCAACGATGCCGACCTCGCGCGGTTTCGCGCTGCCCGCCTCGCCGGCGCCATCCCGCACGGCGTGGGCCCGGGTAGCCTGATCGAGGTCCACGGCGACGGCGGTCAGGGCAAGGACTGGACCGACGGCTGCATCGCCCTCCACAATCGCGACATGGACAAGGTCTTCGCCATTGCCGGGCGTGTCGGCACGCCCATTACCATCGTCGGTACGCACTGAGGCCGCCCCATGAGCACATCGCTGTTTCAGCCCGCCGTGCCGGAGTCGACGGCGAAGCCGCCTTCGGCGCCATCCACCGGAGACGCGCGCGCTCTCACCCCGGCAACGCCGCCCTGGCGCGCGCGGCTGCGGAGGCTGCTCCCGGGTCGTCGGGCCTGCGTCGCCGTGGGCAGCCTGCTCGCCGTCTCGGCGGTCGGCACGTTGGCCGTGGCGGCGTATGGCGTGGCCCCGCACCAACGTCCCATCTCGGCGGTGGCCTTCGTCCCGCAAGCGGCGGCCGACACCGCCCTCGACGAGGCCGCCCGCCGCAAGCTCGCCGCGAGCATCGAGAACGCAAGGCCACGTGGCGTCTACGTCACCGTCGACACCTATCGCAACCGTCTCCGGGTCCACCAGAACGACACGGTCCTGCGCGAGGCCGTTTGTTCAACCGGCAGCGGAGCCGTCGTTCGCGACCCGCGCAACGGTCGCCTGTGGATCTTCAACACGCCGACCGGCGAACGCCGCGTGCAGTCGAAACAAAGGGACCCTGTCTGGAAGAAGCCGGACTGGGCCTTCGTCGAGGAAGGGTACCTACCGCCCAAGAAGGCCAGCCTGAAGGTGGACGACTTCTCTCTCGGAGACTATGCGCTCTACCTCGGCGACGGCTACATCATCCACGGCACCGTCTTCCAGACGCTCCTCGGGCAGGCCATCACGCACGGCTGTATCCGATTGGGCGACAAGGATCTCGAGTACGTCTACCAGACGGTTCCGGCCGGTGCCCGTGTTTACCTCTTCTGAGCGCCGCCGACGACCCTTGGCGGTCGTCATCGCCTGTTGCCTGACCGCGCAGGTGCTGTTGGCGGCCAAGACGCCGGCGGCCGAGCCGGTTGGCCGCGATCCGCGGCCTGCCCTCGAGCTCGAGGCGCGGCTGTCGGCCACGCCGGCGATCTACTTCGTCATCGACACCGAACAGCGGACCTTCGACATCAAGTCGCGGGGCGTCGTTCTCGATCGCATCGCCCTCACCGAGCTTGCCGTCGTCCAGGACGAGCACCTGTGGGGATCGAGTGGCGCCCTCGAGCTGCCGCTGCCGGCCGTCCTCCACGTCACCTACCGCTCCGGCGTGGCAAACCGGGAGATCATCACCCCGAAGAGCCTCGAGCCGTTTCCGGAAGACGGCACCGAAGAGGATCGCCCGGCCGCCAAGCGCGTCAGCGCCAAACCGCCGGCAAGCTACTACGTGAAGCTCGACAACGGGTGGGCGATCGCCTTCGACAGCTCCCTGCCGGGCGAGAGCTTCTACCAGCGCTTTCGCTCGGCGCTCGACGACGCCTGGTTGCGTTTTTTCGACGTCGACATCCGACGTCCACCAACGCTCGCGCTCGCGCTCGCCGGCGCCGACGCCGAACGCCTACACCACCTGTTACGTCAGGGCACCGCGATCCTGGTGCTGCCGCCCGCCGCGGCGGCGATCCGTTGACCCAGGTCGGCACCGGCAGCCGGACCGCCTGGGCTCCCGGCCGGCATGGCAATCTGAGATGATCGGCGGCGGCTTCGGTCTGGAGGGGTGGCAGAGCGGTCGATTGCAGCGGTCTTGAAAACCGCCGGTCCCGCAAGGGACCCGCGGGTTCGAATCCCGCCCCCTCCGCCAGTTCGCGGCCCGTTGGGCTCAGCGCAGTCTGAACACGTAGAGCAGATCGACCCACATCAGACCGGGCACGCCGTCATGGGTGGCAGGCAGGAAGGTGGCTGCGCGCGAGGCAGCGGCGGCCGCCGGCCCAAAGTCGAACGTGGGGTCGCTGGTCAACTTGACCCGGGCATTGGCTACCCGCCCGTTCCGGTCCACCAGCACGCTGACCACGACGCGCGCCTCCCGCCGCTCGCGGCGAGCGCGGTCCGGGTAGGCCGGCTCGGGTTGCGCCAGCAGCTGCGGCGGAACGACACCGGGGCCGTCCTCGAGCACGCGCGGGCGGTCGACCGCCCGAGGACTACCGGCGGCAGCGTCCGACGGCGGCACCACGGCGGCGTCCGGAGTGGCTCCCAGGTCCAACCCCGGCGAATCGTCCGCCGGTAGCGACGGTGCGGCCGCCGCTGCGTCCTCGCCGACGCCCGTCTCCACCATGCCCACCGGCGCTCGGGTCCGCGGCGGGGCGGCCGCCAACTGGCGCGTGAGCCTCTCCTGCACGGCCCGCAGCCGTCGCACCTGTTCGGCCGGCGTGGTCGGCCGGGTGGTCACCGCCGGCACCGCGCTCGGCGTCGACCCATCGGCGGTCGGGTCCGAACGCAGGAAACTGGCCACCGCCACCACCAGCAGAAGCCCGGTGAGCGCCAGGAGCCAGGCACGGCCGGCGGCGGTCGCCTCGGGCGCGGCCTCCGGCTGCGCGCGCCCCTGCGTGCTCGCCCGTCGGCCGACCATGCTCGCGGGCGACTCGCCGCCCTCCGCCACCTGGTCCGCTGGGCGTCGCGGGTCGCCGGAGCCTCGTTCACCGCGGAAGGTGGTCAGCTCCTCCAGGAAGCTCGTGAACCCCTCCTGGCGCAGCGTCGGGTCGCGAGAGAGGCAGCGTTCGATGGCTGCCGCGACGGGGGCCGGGCAGTCGGGCACCTGCGACAGCAGCGGCGTGAGCTCGCCCTCGAGCAGCGAGGCTGCGACCTCCGAGAACGTCTCCCCCTTGAACGGCCGCTCGTAGGCGAGAAGCTCATAGGCGAGGACACCGAAGGCAAAGATGTCGCTGCGCCGGTCGGGCTCGTCGCCACGCAGCTGTTCGGGCGACATGTAGCCCACGGTGCCCATCGTCATGCCCTGGCTGGTCAGCCGGCTTTCCTCGTCGAGCAGGCGGGCGATCCCGAAGTCGAGCAACTTGACGACCCCGTTGGCCAGCACGCGGACATTGCCGGGCTTGACGTCGCGGTGAATGACTCCCTGCTGGTGCGCAAACTCGAGGCCACGCGCCACCTGCACCAGGATGTCCAACCGTTGATCGAGGGCCAACGCCTCGCGCTGGCTGATCTTCAGGTCTAGATCCTCGCCGGAGAGGAACTCCTGCACCAGGTAGGGCACCCCCTCCTGAATCCCGAGATCATGGACGGTGACGATGTTCGGGTGCTGCAGGCCGGCCGCGATCTGCGCCTCGCGAAAGAAGCGCTGGCGAACCTTCTTGTCCTGTGAGCTGCAGGCCTTGATCGCCACGAACCGCTGCAGCATGGGGTCGCGTCCCTTGTAGACGACACCGAAGCCCCCCTCGCCAACCGGCGCCAGAACCTCGAACTTGCCCACCTTGCCCTTGCTCTTCAGAGGATCCTTCACCTGGCTGAAGAGGATGGTCTCCTGGCGTACCGCGCTCTCGATCAGGTCTCCGGCGCGGTCAGCGCGCAGCAGTCGCTCGACGGCGGCGCGCAGGGCCGCGTCCTCACGGCAGGCGCGGTCGAGGTAGGCGGCCTGGTCGCTCTCCGTGAGGTCGACGGCATTGTCGAAGATCTCCTGGACCCGCTGCCAGCGGTCAGCGGTCCGCATCGCCTCCGCCCCCGGTCATGGCGTCGTGGAGAAAGGCCCTGGCGATCCGGGTCTCCTTCACCACCAAGGGCACCGAGACGCCGAGCATCTGGGCCGTCTCCTCGATCGACAGCCCGCCAAAGAACCGCAGCTCGATGATCCGGCTCTTGCGTAGGTCGATGGCTTCGAGCTCGCGCAGGGCCGCGTCGAGCGCCAACAGGTCGGTGGGGCTGCCACCCGAGGAGCCGCCGTCCAGACCGACGTGGGCGAGCACGTCCTGATCGTGGTCCTCGTCGAGCGAGACCTTGACCACCCCGCCGCCACGTTTGGCGGCGCCCCGACTCCGCGCGTGGTCAACGAGCACCTGGCGCATCAGCTGCGCCGAGACTGCGTAGAAGTGGACGCGATCATTCCAGGCGGGGCTGTGCCCCGCACCCGCCATCCTCAAATAGGCTTCGTGCACCAGTGCCGTGGGCTGCAGGGTATGACCCGGCCGTTCGCGCCGCAGGTAGCGCTGCGCGAGGCGGCGCAGCTCGGCATAGACGAGCGGCAGCAGATCCTGAAAGGCGCTCTGGTCCCCCTCTCGCCAGCGGTGCAGGAGACCCGTCACGTCATGGGGGGCAGTCACGAGAGCTCCTCGGCTGGGTCGCGGCGGAGCGACGCCGCGTTCGTGGGCACAGGCGCGAACACATGGCAGGGCGGCGGACTGAAATCCAGTCTACACCGCCCCGACCGACCGATTGCCCGCCGGCTCAGACCCCGGTCAGCCGCTCGAGGCCACCGAGGTACGGGCGCAGGGCGGGCGGCACCAGCACGCTGCCGTCGGCCTGCTGCCCATTCTCGAGGATGGCGATCAGCGTGCGGCCAACCGCCAGGCCGGAGCCGTTCAAGCTGTGCAGCAGACGTGGCTTGCCGCCGTCGGCCGGGCGGTAGCGCAGGCTGGCTCGGCGAGCCTGAAAATCGCTGCAATTGCTGCACGAGCTGATCTCGCGATAGCCACCTTGGCCGGGCAGCCACACTTCGAGGTCATAGGTCTTGGTCGCCGCAAAGCCCATGTCGCCAGACGACAGGCAGACCACGCGATAGGGCAGGCCCAGCAGCTGGAGCACGCGTTCGGCGTGGCCGGTGAGCTCCTCGAGCGCCGCGAAGCTCGACTCCGGGGTCGTCAGTTGGACGAGCTCGACCTTGTTGAACTGGTGTTGGCGGATCAGTCCCCGGACGTCGCGACCGTGCGATCCCGCCTCACTGCGGAAGCATGGGGTGTAGGCGGTGTAGCGGCGAGGCAGGTCGGCTTCCTCGAGCACCTCGTCGCGATGCAAGTTGGTGACCGGCACCTCAGCGGTCGGCACGAGGTAGTAATCAAGGCCCTCGAGCTTGAAGAGGTCGGCAGCGAACTTGGGCAGTTGGCTGGTGCCATAGAGGCTGGCACCGTTGACGATGAACGGAGGCAGGACCTCACGATAGCCGTGCTCGCCGGTGTGCAGGTCGAGCATGAAATTGATCAGCGCCCGCTCGAGGCGCGCGCCAGCCCCCCACGAAACAGTGAAACGCGCGCCCGTGAGCTTGGCGCCGCGTTCGAAGTCCAGGATGCCGAGGGCGGTACCGAGGTCCCAGTGGGCCTTGGGCTCGAAGGCGAAGCGCGGAATCTCGCCGACCACCCGCTCGACGCGGTTCGCGTCGGCGTCCCGGCCGGTCGGGATGCTCGCATCGGGCAGGTTCGGCAGCCGCGCCTCGAGGTCCAGCAGCTCGCCGTCGAGACGGCCGGCATCCAACTCGAGGCGCTCGATCTCGCTCTTGAGCGACGCCATCTCGGCGATCGCCGCCGCCGCGTCGCCACCGCTCGACTTCAGACGACCGATGGCTTTGCTGGCCTCGTTGCGCTGACGCTTCAGCTCTTCGAGACGGGTCAGGTTGCCCCGTCGCTCGGCGTCGAGGCGTTGCCAGGTAGCGAGGATCTCCTCGCCGGCGCCACGACGGGCAAGTCCCGTGGCGACGAGTGCGGGCTGGGCACGGAGCAGGTCACGCGAGAGCATGTCCGGAGTTTACCGGGTTTCTCGGGCGCCCCGACAAGGACGCCCGCCGGACCGGCGTCCGTGCCCCCCGGACGGCGAGCACCCCAACGGCATTGCTGGCGCCGGCGTACACCTGCTGAACGGTACAATCCCGACGCCAATGCCGAACTTCATGCGCCATGCGCGCCGCGCTGGGTCGATCGCCGCCGAGCTGGCCGTCGAGATCGCGCCCCGCCTCCTGATCGCGCTCGGCACCGCCCTTGCCATGGCCACCCTGGCCGCTGCCGAAGTCGACCCGGCCGCGCGCGCCGAAGGCGCCTACGCCAGCCGTCTGGCCTTCGCTGCCCTGGCTCCCCTTGCCTTGGTGCCAAACCTCGCGGGGAGCCACTTCGCCCTCGCTGCGCTGCTCGCCGGCGGGTCGCTGTGGGTGCTTCCCGCAGGTCCGGCGCGCGGCCTGGTGCTCGTCGCCAGCCTGCTGCTCGGACTCGCTCTGGCGGTCGCGAGCGCCCTCGGCCGAAGGCACCCGGCTGGCAACCCGCTGACCGAGGTCCTCGCCGAAGGTCGCACCCTCCTCGGCCTCGGACTGAGCGCTCAGGCGCTGCTCCGCGCCGGCGATCTGCTGGCCATGCCGCTCACCCCGGTGGCAGCTGCCCGGCTGTGGGGCCTACCCGCGATCGGCTGCGTCATCGCCCTCGGGCTCTGTCGCCTGGCGCCACTCGGTCGCTCGCGGCTGGGTCTGCCCGCAGTCAGCGCCGGCGTCGGCGCCGCGCTCCTGCTGTCGCCAGGCTGGAACGTCGTGCTCGTCGGCAGCCTGGCCGCCATCCTGGCGGTGCTCGCGTTTCCCCGCGGTGGGCCCCTGATGCGCATCGGCGGCGGGCTCGCCCTCGCTGGGCTCGCCACCTGGCTACCGCTGCCAACGACCCTCGCCGTCGCCGCCGGACTGCTGACGCTCGCAGCCACCGACGACGAGGACCGAACCACGTCGACTCCGTGGCTGGCCCTGGGCCTGGCAGCCGGCGTCCTGACCGGCGGCCTCCTCGCCTGGGGCAAGGCGTGGACCGGCGGGCTCGGCGCCACTCTTCCGGCCGCCGCGCTGGTACCCGCGGCCTGGCTGCGGCCGCCACGCTGGTGGTTGTTGCCTGGGCTCGCCGCTCTCACCCTGGCGGCGCTGACGATCTCGGCGGCGGAGGCGGCGCTCACCGCTCCTCTCCTCGCCGCCGGCCTCACCGCCTACGCGCCACGGACCACCCGCCACCTGCTCCGTCCCGACCACCCCCTGGCGACGCTCTGGCAAGGAGCGGCCGGTGTTGTGGCGATCGCCGTCTTCGGCACTCTGGCACTCGGCACCTTCGTCCTCGCAGCGTACCCCTGGCTGCGCGAGCGGCCGTTGGCTGACACCCTGGCCGCCCTGCGTGCCAGCCCGGCGACCCTGACGGTCCCCGAGCTGCCCGGCGGCACCGCGGTCCTCGATGCCGCGCATCCGATCCTCACCCTCCGCGGCGACACCGCCAGCGTCAGCGAGGTGGTGATCGACAGCAATCTGGCCAATGCCTCGGCGCTACCGAGCGGTACGGTCGTCGCGAACCTCGAGCTCTTCCGCAACGGCCGCGTCGTTGCGCGCTGGCCCCTCGCCCTCGCCCGCGACACCGCCGAGTGGGCTGTCCGCCGGGCGGATCTGGCGCCGGCGCTCTTGGCGACAGCACCGCCAGCTTGGGTCTCCTGGGTTCCGGCCGGGGGCAGATTTTTTGCCCAGCGCTACCGCGCCAGGCTCGCGGTCAACGGCGGCGAAGGACCCTGGGAGCTGGTGCTCACCCGCGCAGACGGGCTGCCGCCGGACACCAGTCTCGCGGTCTTTCGACTGGAGCTCCGCGCTTGACGGTGACGACGCCCCCAACCGCGACCGTCGCCGCGCGTTCGCGGCTCGCCACCGCCGCCGAGCATGGGGTGGTTCTCGCCATCGGCGTCGCCGGCAGTCTGGCTGCCGACCGCTGGTTGCCCCTGCCGGTGAGCGACGCCCTCCGCACCAGCCTGGCGACCCTGCCCCTGGTGCTGGCCGGCCTGTTCGCGCTCGGGCGGGCCGCCAAACCTGGGCGTCGGCTCGCCGCCGCGAGCTGGCTCGAGCTCGGCCTCCTCGCGGTCCTGGTCGTCGCCGCCGTCTGCCGCGAGCGTCTCGGGCTCGGGCTCGGCGCCCCGGTGGTCGCCGCCGGCCTGGCCGGCCTCCTGCTTGCCCACGCCGCGCGCCGACTGCTGTCGTTGCGCCGCCTGCTCGGCCGGCGCGTCCCCCACCGCCCACCACTGGTCTTTTTCTGTTTTCCGCTCGTCATCTACCTGGCGCTCCTGCCGTGGACCACCGGCCAGCGACCTCCCGACGGCGACGAGCCTTACTACCTCCTGGTTGCCCACAGCCTCGCCCACGACTTCGACTCCGAGCTCACCAACAACTATGCAGCGGGCGACTGGCGGGGCTTTCTCGCCCGCCCGCTCGAGCCACAGCCGGGCGACCCGCGTGGCCCGCACGGCGAAATCTACTCGCGCCATGACGCCCTGTTGCCGGCGGCCCTGGTGCCGGCTTACGTGCTCGGAGGCAAGCTCGGCGCTCTCGCGGCGATGGCCGCCTTCGCCGCCGCTCTCGCCTGGCTGACGCTGCGACTCGCCAGCCACTACGTACCCGACCACCCGGGCGAGACCCTCATCGCCTACGGCCTCTTGATCCTCGCCTCGCCGCTGCTCCTCTTCTCGACCCAGGTCTGGGTGGAGGTGCCTGCCGCGCTGCTCTCCATGGTCGCGCTCGAGCAGTCGCTTCGGCTGCGCAAAGATCGGGCCTGGACATCTTCACGGTGGCTGGCACTGGCAGTGCCCCTGGTGTTGCTGCCGCTACTGAAAATCCGCCTGCTGCTGCTCGCCGGCCCCCTGCTCGTCCTCGCCTGGTGGCACGCTGGACGGCCACGTCGACCCCTCCTGCTGATGGCCGGAGCGCTGGGAGTGGTGGGTGCCAGCATCCTGCTCTACAACCGGGCCGCCTATGGCAACCCGCTCAAGATCCACAACCTCGATGAGCTGCGTCTCGATCGCTATCCATTGACCGAAATCACGGCCGGGGTTTCGGGGCTGCTCTGGGACGCTGCCTTCGGCCTCTTCGCCGCCTTCCCGATCTGGCTCCTGCTGCTGCCAGCGGTGCTCCTCCTCGCGCGTCAGCGCCACTACCTCCTGCGCGACCTCGGCTTCTTCCTCATCCCCTATCTGCTGATCGTGGCGCCCCGCAGCGAGTGGTATGGCGGCTGGTCGCCGCCGTTCCGCTACGCGATGGTCGCCCTGCCCCTGCTCGCCCTGCTCCTCGTGCCGCTGCTGGCGGAGCGCACCCACCGCGGCCGGCGGCGCGCCGGCGCGCGGACCCTGTGGGCGCCACTCCTCGCCGCGACCGCGGTCCTCACCGTGCTGTGGATCGCCATGCCGGGCTGGACCTACAACTTCGCTGACGGCCGCACCTACCTTCTCGACCATCTGGCCGAGCGCCTCGGAGCCGACGTCGCCCGCTTCTTCCCGAGCACCATCCGACCGCGCATGGCGACCTGGGTGTGGCCGTTGCTGACGGTCGTGCTGGTGCCCCTCGTCTGGTGGCGACCGCGACGGCGTCTCCGGATGGCCGGTCAGCTGGGGGTCGCTCTAATGTTCTTCGCTGCGGCCTGCCTGCCACTCGCCGCCCGCCGGCTGCCGACCACCGTCGTCGAGGTCGAGGATCCCTGGGTCCGCAAGACCGGCGGCCACCTGCACCCGGACCGCTGGGTGGTCGATCGCACGCGTTATCGCGGCGGCTGGGTGCTGCGCGAGGGCGAGGTCGTCACGGTGCCCGTGGTCGCCGGCGGCGACCGCCTCGAGCTCGCCCTGGACGTCATGTACGTGCGCAACGCGGACGCACCGCTGCGACTGAGCATCGCCGCCGGTGACGTCGAGCTCGGTAGCTGGCTGGCCACCGACGACCGCTCGTGGCGAACCCTGACCCTCGGCCCCTTCTCCTGGCCGTCCGGCGCACCGCTCGCACTGCGGCTCACCGCGCCGGCGCACCAGGGAGACTGGAGCGGCGTGATCTTCGACCAGGCGCGGCTCACCTGGCGATGACCGACCCGATCTCGAGCGGAGTCCGCGTCGACATCGTCATCCCGACCCTCGGGGCGAGCCCGTTCCTCGGTGAGTGCCTTGCCGCTCTGCGTCTGGCGGGGCCGGGCGTCCGTCTGATCCTCGTCCACCAGGGCAGCCCGCCACCGCCTCCCCGCGTCGAGGTCGATGAGCTCATCGTGTTGCCGGCGCCGGTCGGGTTTGCTGCTGCCGTCAATGTCGGCATGGCGGTCAGCACGGCCGAGCTGGTGGGCACAGTCAACGACGACGCCGTGGTCGACCCGGGATGGCTAGCCCCCCTCGCCACCCTCCTCGCGCAGGAGCCGAGGGCCGGTGCCGCGCAGGGAATCAACCGTCTGCCAGACGGTCGGGTGGACGGCGCCGGCATCGCCTGGAACCGGTGGTGGCAGGCAACCCAGGTCGGCCACGGCGCTCCCGACGCGACGCCCGTGACGGCGCCGCCGCGCCGGGTGTTCGGCGTCTCTGCCACCGCCGCCCTCTACCGCCGTGCCGCACTCGCTGCGGTGGCGCCGGAGCTGCCACCGGTGGCTGCCGAGGACGACGTACCGGTGCCCCTGACCGCCGTCTTCGACACCCGGCTCGGCGCCTACTACGAGGATGTCGAGCTCGCCTGCCGGCTGGCGGCGCGGGGCTGGCAGGCCTTCTCTGTCCCCGCCGCCCGCGCCCTGCACCACGGCTCACTGACCGCCGGCCGCGACCCCCGGAGCCTGACCACCCAGGTCTACGGCAACCGCCTGCCGGTCGTCGCGGCCCTCCTCGGCCGACGGTTCTGGCCCGTCTTGCCGCTGCTCGCGCTGCGCGATGGCATCGACCTCGCCCGCGCACTCAGCCGGGCGCAAGTCGCGCGAGCGGCGGGGATCGTCGCCGGCTGGCGGCGCGCCGGCGGGCTCCTCCCCGCCTATGCCCGCCGGGGACCCGCGCGCCTGCCGCTGGCCGAGCTCGCGCGCTGGCGGGCATGAGCCCCTCGCCGGCCAGCCTGACCGGAGTCGTCGTCCACTGGCAGGGCGAGGAAGAGCTCGGCGGCCTGCTCGCGGCGTGGCCGCCGGGGTTCCCCATCGTCGTCGTCGACAACGGGTCAAGGGACCTCGCCACCGTCCTCGAGCCGGCCCGGGAACGCCTCGGGCAGGCCCTCACCTTGCTTGCTCCGCACGACAACCTCGGCTTCGCGGGCGGCGCCAACCTGGGCCTGCACGCTGCCGAGACCCCGTGGGTGCTGCTGCTCAATCCCGACGCTTGCCCACGCCCGGGCGCGCTCGACGAGCTCCTCGTCGGGGCAGCGGCGTACCCGGAGGCGGTCGGCATCGTCCCAAGCCTGCTCTCTGCCGATGGCCGCAGCCAGCACCGCTGGCAGCTGCGGCCGTTGCCGAGCCCGTTTGCCCTGGTGCTCCAGTGCCTGCTCCTGCCGGGCGTTGCCGGACCGCGGCTGGCGCCGGCCGCCGGCACCGAGGTAGCCCAGCCCGCGGCGGCGGCGCTCCTGCTCCGTCGCGAGCGCGTTCTCGCGCACGGCGGTTTCGACGCCGGGTTCGTGCCCGCCTGGTTCGAGGACGTCGACCTCGCCCGGCGCCTGGCCGACGCCGGCGAGACATTCCGCTACTGGCCGGCGGCGGCCGTCGTCCACGGCCTCGGCTCGAGCGTGCCCAGGCTCGGCTACGGGCCCTTCCTCGCTGCCTACTACCGAAATCTCCTGCGCTACATGGCGAAGCACCACGGTCGCGCCTGGCATCGCGTCGCCCGCGGCGCGCTCGCCGGCGGCATGGCGCTGCGCCTCGCTCTCCTGCCCTTTCGCCGCCCGCGCCGCGCGGCCAGCAGAATGGAGGCCGCCCGCGGGCTCCTCGCGGTAGGCTGGGGCGCCCTTGCGGGCTGGTCGTCCCCTCCCACGTAAGCCATGACTCCCCCTGCCACCGCTCCCCCGCCGCCACCCTCGCTCGCGGAGGGGGTGGCCGTCGCCATCGTCATCCACGACGACGCTCCGGATCTGCCTGAGTGCCTGCACGCGCTCGCCCGGCAGACCCGCCCAGCGGTCGAGGTGGTGGTCGTCGACTGCGCCAGCAACGACGGTGGCCCCGCGGTCGCCCGCCGGCTGGGCGTTGAGCTCGGGCTACCGCTTGCCGTGCGCGAGCTCGGCGAGAACCGGGGCTTTGCCGGCGGCATGAACGCCGCGATCGCCGCCTCGAACGCGCCCTGGGTACTCACCCTGAATGCCGACGCCCGGCTCGGACCGGCCTATCTGGAGCGCCTCCTCGCCCGCGCGGCGCGTCACCCCGAGCTGCGCATCGGGGCGCTCACCGGGCGGTTGCTCCGCTTCGCCGCCAGCGACCGCCCCGACGTCGTCGACGCCTGTGGGATGTACCTGACGCGCACCTGGCGCCATCTCGACCGCAGCGCTGGGGAGGTGGATCGTGGCCAGCATCAGACGGCCGAGCGCGTCTTCGGCGGCACCGGCGCGGCGACCCTCTTCCGCCGGGCCGCCCTCGCCGACGTCGCCTTCGCCGACGGGGCGGTGTTCGACCCCGACTTCTTCACCTTCCGCGAGGATGCCGAGCTCGCCTTTCGCCTGCAGACCCGCGGCTGGGAGGCGATCTACGAGCCGGCGGCGGAGGCGCGCCATCGGCGGAGCAACCTGCCGGAGCGGCGCCGCCTGATGCCCCAGCGCATCAACCTCCACACGCTCAAGAACCGCTATCTGCTGCGCTTCTACCACCAGACCCTCGGCAACGCCGTGCGCACCCTGGTGCCGACTCTGGGCCGCGACCTCGGTGCCTTCGCCTGGGTGTTGTTACGCGAGCGCCCGTCCCTCGCCGCGTACTCTTGGCTGTGGCAGCACCGCGATCAGATCGGCGCCAAGCGGGCCTGGATCCAGAGCCGGCGCAGCGTGCCGCCGTCCGCGATCGACCGCTGGTTTCGCCACCGCGCCCTGGCGCTGCCGGCTGGCCCGTCATGAGCCGGCACATCCCCGGGGCCGGCAGCGACCGCCGCCGACCCCTTCGTCTGGCGCTGCTCGGCAGCCGCGGCATCCCCGGTCGTTACGGCGGCTATGAAACCCTCATGGAGGAGCTCGCCACACGGCTGGTGGAGCGGGGCCATCAGGTGACCGTCTACGGTCGGCGCCACGTCGTCCCGCCGGGCCTCGCGGTTCACCGCGGCGTGCGCCTGGTCGTCCAGCCGACGATTCGCAGCAAGTACCTCGACACCCCGGTGCACACCTTCCTCGCCGCGCTCCACGCCCTGCGCGAACCCTATGACGCGGCGCTCGTGGTCAACAGTGCCAACGCCCTGTTCGTGCCGCTGGTTCGCCTGGGGGGGGCGAGCGTCGCCCTGCACGTCGACGGCATCGAAAAGCGTCGTGCCAAGTGGGGCGCCTTCGGCCGCGCCGTCTACGCGCTGTCCGAGCGCCTGGCCTGCGTCGTGCCCGACGTCTTGGTGACCGACGCCGCGGTCATCCGTCAGCACTACCTCGAGCGCTACCAGACGGCGTCGGTAGCGATCACCTACGGGGTATCGCCGGACCCCGACCCCGGCACCGCGGTGCTCGGCGAGCTGGGCCTGTCAGCAGGCGGGTACGTCCTCTACGTCAGCCGCTTCGAGCCCGAGAACAACCCTCACCGGGTCGCCGAGGCCTATCGCGCGGTCGACGGCGACCTCCCCCTGGTGATGGTCGGCGGCGCACCTTATGCCGACCGGTTCATCCACACCTTCACCACCGGTGCCGACCCGCGCATCCGGTTTCCCGGCCCGATCTATGGCGCCGGCTATCGCCAGCTTCTGGCGCACGCCTTCGTCTACGTGCACGCCACCGAGGTCGGCGGCACCCACCCGGCCCTGGTCGAGGCGATGGGCTACGGATGTTGCCCGGTGGTCAACGACACGCCAGAGAATCGCGAGGCCGGCGGCACGGCAGCCCTCTACTTCGACGCGCACGACCCAGCCAGCCTCGCGGGCGTGATCAATCGCCTGCTTGCGACCCCCGAAGAGGCAACGCGGCGCGGCGCCGAAGCCGCCGACGACGCCGCCCGGCGGTTCGACTGGGAGCGCATCACGGATGCCTACGAGGCTCTGTTCAGGCAGCTCTCCGCGGGCTGAGCGAGCTGTTTCGAGTCGGGTTCTCGCTTCCTTAGATGCGCGGGCCACCACGTCCGTAGAATCGTGGTGTTCGCCTCGCCGCCCCCCGCCATGCCCCTGACCCTGCGTTTGGCTACAATTGACCCCATGGCGAGTGCCCTCGGATGCTGAAGCAGCAAGGCCGCATCCTCGCGGTCGCGACGTTTCTGCTCGACGTGGCGCTGGTCGCCCTCGCCTTTTTCCTGGCGTACTGGCTGCGCAATGCGCTGCTGCCGTTCCTCGCTCGCCCGATCTTTCCGGGCCACCTCTACCCCCTGCGGTTGTACCTGCCGCTGCTGCCGTTGGCCCTCCTGATCTGGGGCTCGCTGTTCCTGGTCTCGGGTCGCTACCGCTCGCATCGCACCGTCCGCCTGCCGGAAGAGGTGTGGGCGATCATCAAGGTCTGCGGCAGCGGAGCGGTGATCTTCACCCTCACCCTCTACGCGCTGCGCCTCGACGACGTCCTGCTGCCCAACGACTACGTCAGCCGGGTCTGGATCCTGCTCTTCCCGGTCCTCGCCTGCCTGCTGCTGGTGGCCGAGAAGCTGGCCATCCGCCTGACGCTACGGTCGGCCCGCAGCTGGGGGCTCAACTACCGGACGGTGCTCATCGTCGGCACTTCGAGCTCGGCCTATCAGGTGGCTCAGAGTATCGACGATCACCGGTTCTGGGGCTTCCGCGTGGTCGGCTTCGTCGCCAGCGGAGCGGCTTGCGCCGAACCTCCGCCGCCGGGCCGCGAGATCCTGGGTGCCATCGCCGACATGCCGCAGATCCTGCAGCGGATCGTCGTCGACGACGTCATCTTCAGCGTCGGCCGGGGTGACCTGGACCGGCTCGAGGATCTCTACCTGATGCTGCAGGAGCAGGGCATCCGGGTCCGCTTTGCGCTCAACCTGTTCCCGCACACGCAGGCCAAGGTGGAGCTCGAAGACCTCGACGGCGTGCCGATGTTGACCTTCGAGTCGGGGCCCAGCAGCCTGGCTCAGCTGCTCGCCAAACGGGCGATGGACATCGCCGTGTCGGCAGTGCTGATGCTCGTCGGCTTCCCGGTAGCGGTCGGGATTGCCCTGCTGATCAAAATCTCCTCCGGCGGCGCGGTCCTCTACCGTCAGACGCGATGCGGCCTGAACGGACGCTCGTTCACCCTCTACAAGTTCCGGACGATGGTCGAGGATGCCCATGAGCGCCGTTCGGAGCTCATGCACCTGAACGAGATGGACGGCCCGGTGTTCAAGCTGCGCAACGACCCGCGGGTGACCTTCATCGGCCGCTTCCTGCGCAAGTTCAGCCTCGACGAGCTACCGCAGCTGTGGAACGTGCTGCGTGGCGACATGAGCCTGGTCGGCCCGCGGCCGCCGATCCCGGAAGAGGTCAAGCTCTACCAGCGCTGGCAGCGACGGCGCTTGTCGATGAAGCCAGGCCTCACCTGCCTGTGGCAGATCAGCGGCCGCAACGAGGTCGACTTCGACCGCTGGATCGAGCTCGACCTGCAGTACATCGACAGCTGGACTCCGTTGCTCGATCTCAAGATCATGCTGAAGACGATCCCCGTCGTCCTCACCGGCCGCGGCGCGAGCTGACCAAGGCGCGCACCCGCGCGCCCTGGTCAGCCCGGGCGCAGCGAGGGATCTCGTTGCGTGCGCCGAGGCAGCCCGCCCGCCAGCAGGTCGAGGGTGGTGTCGACCACCGCCGCCAGCGGCCCGACATCGGCGATGCCGCGGCCGGCGATCGGAAACGCCGTGCCGTGATCGACCGAGGTGCGCAGGAAGGGCAAGCCCAGCGTCCAGTTGGTCGCCATGCCAAAGGCCGCGGTCTTGACCGCGATCAGGCCCTGGTCATGGTAGAGGGCGAGGACCCAGTCGAACTCGCCGCGTCGGGCGCGGGCGAACAGCGAGTCCGCGCTCTCGGGGCCGCGAGCATCGATGCCCTCCGCCCGCGCGAGGGCGACCGCCGGCCGCACCACGGCATCGTCCTCACTGCCCAGGAGGCCGCCCTCGCCGGCGTGGGGGTTCACCGCGGCGACGGCAATGCGCCCTCCCTGGGTGCGCCCGAGCAGACGGAGAGCGTCGACGACGTTGTCGCCGGTGACCAGGTCGAGCGCGGCGCGGAGCGACAAGTGGGTGGAGAGCAGCGCCACCTGCAGCTCGGGGGCCAGGAACGCCATCAGGTAGTCGCGGCCGTAGCGCTCGAGCCCGCAGGCCGCCGCCAGGTACTCGGTGTGGCCGACGAAGCCCGGTCGACAGTGGCGAGCGATCGATTCCTTGCTCACCGGCGCGGTGACCAGGGCGTCGACGACGCCTCCCTGCGCCAGGGCAATGCCGGCGTCGAGCGCGGCGAGCGCGCCGGCGGCGTCCGCTGGGCCGCTTCGTCCCGTGGTCACCGCACGGCGGTCGCCAACCGGGTCGTAGGCGGCGACGGTGTCGACCGGCAGGCTGGCGAGCTCGTCACGGCTGGGCCGGCTGGCGAACCAGTGCAGCGCGCGCGGCGCCGCCACGACGCCGGTGACCGCGGCCAGCGCCGCCCGTTCGGCGATCAGGAGCGGGGTGAACGTCGCCGGAGCGGCGGCGACATCGCGGCGAGCGAGCAGGGCCAGAAGGATCTCCGGTCCGACGCCGGCGGGATCACCCTGCGAGAAGGCCAGGATCGGCAGGGAGGCGGGGGCCACTACTCGTCGTCGCCTGGGGCGGCCGGCCGAGTGGGCGCCCGCGTGCCCGGCACCGCCGTCGAGGGGGTCGCCGCCTTCTGCCGGCTGCGGCGCAGCTCCTCCTCCTTGAACATGTAGCGGATGTTGTGCTTCGGGATGAGCAGGTTCGGCCCTTCCGGCCGGTTCACCTTGAGCGCCGCCTTGTCGTACCACTCGATCCAGCCGCGAATCTCTTCGCCGTCGGTCAGCACCACGACCATCGGCGTGCGCGCCGCCATCTGTTTGAGGTAGTAGAACTCCTCGGCGTTGGTCTGCTCCGGCGGGCTCTGCTTGCGGCGCACGCTGCGAGACGCAGCGCCGTCCTTCTTCTGTTCGGCGATCTCGGGACGGATCAACTTGCGGTTGGACATGGTGGTGGCTTTCTCGCGTTCGGCGCCTTCAGGGAGCGGCAGGCGCTCCCTGGGGCGGGCTGGGCCGGTGCCGGTACTCCTCGTCCTCGTAGGCGAGGCAGCAAAGCAGACGGCCGCATTGGCCGGAGATCTTCGACGGGTTCAGGCTCAGGTTCTGGCGCTTGGCCATCTGGATGGAGATCGGCTGGAATTCCTTGAGCCAGGTCGAGCAACACAGCGTCTGCCCGCAGACGCCGATGCCGCCGAGCAGCTTGGCCTCGTCCCTGGCTCCGACCTGGATCATCTTGACTCTGGTCGCAAAGCGTTGCGCGACGTCTCGCACCAGTTGCCGGAAGTCGATGCGGCCCTCGGCGGTGAAGTACACGGTCGCCCGCTTGCCGGACAGCGCGAATTCGACCCGGCTCACCTTCATCTCCAGCCCGAGCGCCCGGGAGCGCTCCTGACAGAAGCGGCGAGCCGCCGCCTCGCTCTCGAGCTGGCGGTCGCGGTCGGCCCGGTCCTGGTCGCTCGCCGGGCGCAGGATGCGCCGCGCCGAAGATTTCTGGCAGGGTTTGAACACCGGCATGGGTGACTGCTCGACATGGCCGAAGGTCGGCCCGCCGTCGAGATCGACGACCACCGCCGCGCCACGCGGGAAAATGGTCCCGCCCGTCGAGCAGAGCGTGACATTCGTCTCGTCGGTGAAGCGGACACCGACGAAGGCATCCTCGACGGCGGTCGACATCCCCTTGTAGCTGCAGCCGGCACAAGACATCGCGAATCACACCTTTGCACGTTGAATACCAGCGTCGACCGGCGGATTCGGCGCGGCCGAATTGCCGGGGCACCCGCTCACGGAGGCACAATTGTCGCCACTGCCGACGTTTGCGCGCCGCGAAAACGGAGGCCGACAGGCCGGTCCTAGGAAACCAATGCCATTGTGGCATTCGGCTTCTCTCACCGTCAAACACCCCGAGGGAACGAGCCGGCGCTCAGCGCGCGCCGGCCGGCCCGGTGATGGCGCTTCAGGTCTTGGGCGGCAGGAGATCCTTCGGAATCTCCCAGTAGCCCGTCGTCGGCCGCGACTCGACGGCCTTCTGCGCTTCGACCAGGCGGCGGCCAATGTCGCGGCGCAGGATACGTCCCGGCCATTGGATCCCGGCGGCGGCCGCATAGGCGCGGCGGAGCGCCTCGCGCAAGTTGGGACCCGTCGCGCAGACGTTCAGCACGCGTCCGCCGGCGGTGACCAGGGTCTCGTCCTGGAGGGCGGTGCCAGCGTGGAAGATCTCGACTTCCGGCAGCGTCCGGGCCTGGTCGAGACCCGCGATGACATGGCCCTTTTCCGGCTTGTCGGGATACCCCGGGGCGGCGAGGACCAGGCACGCCGAAACCTCGCGCTTGAAGTGCAGGCGCGCCACGTTGAAGGCGCCGCCGGCACCGGCGTGGAGAATCGGCAGCAGGTCGTCTTCGAGCCGGGTGAGCAGCGCCTGTGCCTCGGGGTCACCCAGACGGGTGTTGAACTCGAGGACCACCGGCCCGTCGGCGGTCAGCATCAGGCCGGCGTAAAGGAAGCCATGGAACGGCCGGTTCTCGTCCGCCATGCCACTTACCGTCGGCCTGATCACCCGCTCGACGATGGTGGCGCCGAGCTCGGGCGCGAGCACTCCCGACGGGCTGTGCGCGCCCATGCCGCCGGTGTTCGGACCGGTGTCACCCTCGCCGAGCCGCTTGTAATCCTTGCTGGTGGCCAGCGGCAGCACGCGCTCGCCATCCGACAGGGCGATGAACGACACCTCCTCGCCGCGCAGGAATGGCTCGACGAGGACGCGGTCTCCGCTCGCTCCGAAGCGGCGCTCGTCGAAGAAGACGGCGAGCGCCTCCGCGAGCTCCGCGGCGTTGCCAACGATGATGACGCCCTTGCCGGCCGCCAGGCCGTCGGCCTTGAGAACGCATGGAAAACCGAAGCGTTCGGCGGCCTCGCGGCACTGCTGCGGGTCGTGACCGATGACGAAGGGCGCGGTCGGAATGTCATGGCGAACCATGAACTCCTTGGCGAAGATCTTGCTGCCCTCGAGCTCTGCCGCCTGCTGACGGGGGCCGAAGATGCGCAGGCCACGGCGCTCGAACTCGTCGACGATGCCGAGGCGGAGCGGCAATTCGGGCCCCACCACGGTGAGGTCGATGGCGAGGTCGCTGGCAAAGTCGGCGAGCTGGTGGATCTCCTCGGCAGCAACCGGCACGAGGTCGGCGATCTCGCCGATGCCGGGGTTGCCCGGCGCCGCGTAGAGGTCGGTCAGCAGCGGGCTCTGGCGCAACTTCCAGCAGAGTGCATGCTCGCGTCCGCCGCTGCCGACGACGAGTACCTTCACCGCCGGGACTCCCGCCTGCCAGACCCGTCTGGCTCGCCAGCCGCGGCGGCCAGCGCCGTCACCGCGCACACGTCCAGGATGTCGTCCACCGAGCACCCCCGGGAGAGATCGTTGACGGGCCGGGCAAGGCCCTGCAGAAGCGGACCGATAGCGCGAGCGCCGCCCAAACGCTCGACGAGCTTGTAAGCGATATTACCCGAGTCGAGATCCGGGAAGATCAGCACGTTGGCCGATCCCTCGAGGGGGCTCTGCGGCGCCTTACGGCTCGCCACTTCGGGGACCAACGCGGCATCGACCTGGAGCTCGCCGTCGAACCGGAAGTCGACCTCCCGCCGGGCGAGCTCGCTAACCGCCGCACGCACCTTGTCGACCCGCGGGTGCTCTGCCGACCCCTTGGTCGAAAACGACAGCAGCGCGACCCGCGGCTCGACGCCGAGCAGGCGGCGACAGCTGGCGGCGGCGGCCACGGCGATGTCGGCGAGCGCGGCGGGGTCGGGATCGGGAACCACCCCGCAGTCAGCGAAGACGAGCTGGCGGCCGTCGGGCAGGATCATCAGGAAGCAGGAGGACGCCAGACGCAGGCCCCGAGCGACCCCAACCGTGCGCAGGGCAGCGCGGATGGTGGCGCCGGTGGTGGCGACCGCGCCCATGACGGCGCCGTCGGCGCGACCGGCGGCCACCAGCAGGCCGGCATACGTCAGTGGCTCGCGCGCCTGCTCGGGGCTGAGCGGCAGGCCACCACGCGCCGTCGGCAGCCGGGCCAGGGCGGCGAGGTCTGGATCCTGCGTCGGGTCGAGGATAGGGCAGACGACATCAACGCCAGCCGTCTGTGCCACTGCCGCCACCCGCGACGGCGCCCCGATCAAACAGGGCCGACAGAGCCCGGCCGCCACCGCCCGTGCTGCCGCCGTGACGACCCGCGGATCCTCCCCTTCGGCAAGGACGATGGTCCGCTGGCGAGCGGCGGCCGCGGCGCGCAGACGGGCGAGAGGCGACGACCCGGCGCTCGCGCTCAAACCGCGGCCGCAGTGGGTGTCGTGATCTCGCGAATGGCAGCCTCCACCTCTTCGATGACGTAGTCGGGCGTCGAGGCACCGGCGGTGAGCCCCACCACCTCGACGTCCGCGAACCAGGCTCGATCGAGATCGGCAGCGCCCTGCACCAGGTAGCTCGGCTTGCTGCGCTTGCAGATCTCCCACAGGTGCCTGGTGTTGGCGCTCTTCGAGCCGCCAATGACGAGGATCAGGCCGACCTTCGGATCCTCGGCCAGGGCGCGCGCGGCGTCCTGGTTCTCCTTCGTGGCGTAGCAGATGGTGTCGGCCCGCGACGCCCGCTGCGAGCCCGCCTCGATGTAGCGGACGATGTCCTCGAACTCTTCGGCGTTGAGCGTCGTCTGATAGAGCACCTTCACCGCGGGGTACCGGCTCCAGTCGACCTCCTGGGCCTGCGTCATGGCGGTCAGCACGTGGTAGCGCGCGGGGTCGAGGTCGCGGGTGTAGCCGACCACCTCGCGGTGACCCGGGTCGCCGATGAACACCAGGTGAGCCCCGGCGGCCAGGGCCTCGCGGACCTCCTCGTGGATGTCGTAGACGAACGGGCAGGTGGTGTCGAGAACGTTCAACCCCTGGCGCCGGGCTGCGGCATGAAACGACCCGGGAACACCGTGCGCCGAGAAGACGATGGTGCCCGCGGTGACCTCGGCCAGGTCGTGGACGGTGCCGACGCCCAGCCGCTCCATCTCCTCGACGACCCGCTCGTTGTGCACCACCTGGCCCAGGATGTTGCCGCGCCCGCCCTGCTCGGCGAACTTCTTGACCTTCTTGTCGGCGATGCGGACGCCGGCGCAGAAGCCGTATTTCTCCGCGCGTCTGATCTCCACGGGTCGCTCTCGCATGGCTGCCACCTCGCCGCTGATTGTAGCAACCCGCCGCGGCGCCGCCGACCCTGGCCCCACCAGCCCTCAGCTCGAGAGCACCATGGCGCCAGTCGGCGCAGCCACCCCGCCGGCCGGCTCAACGGTTACCGCCCAGGCCTGCACGTCAGCCGGCAACTCGCGGGTTTCAACCGCGAGCAACGCCTCGCCCGCCGCGTCGACGACAAAGATCCCCGCCGAGACCGGGCGCCCGGCGGCGATCCACCACAGCTGGTAGGTGGTGCCGCCGTCGAGCGCCGGCAGCCCGTGGGCGAGAAACACCGCACGGTGACTCGTCGGGTCGACGTAGGTGCGACCACCGCGGCTCGGCGCCCCACCGGGGACGATGGCGGAGGTGCTGGCAAGGTCGACGCTCCGTACCACCGGCGCGCCCACCACCGCGAGGGCCCGGCGCAGGTCGCTCAACAGACCGCGCGCCTGGTCGAGATCGCGGTGCAGGGCACTCGTCTCGCGCTCCAGACGCTCCACCCGCTCGGCCGCACGCTGGTCGGCCACCCGATAGGCCGCAGCGCCGCCGCCCAGACACAGCACCAGGGCCGCCGCGGCGAGCTGCCAGGCGCGGGGATTGGCCCTTGGCTCACTGCCCTCACCCGCTGGAGCGATGCGCAGCAACTTGCTCACCTCGCGCAGCAGGCGCACGCGGGTCAGTTCCGACGGCAGGACCGGCGCCGGCGCCTCGGCGAGGAGGGCGAGCAGGCTCCGCCAGGCGAGGAGCTCGCTCTCGAGAGCGCGGGCCTCCAGGCCGCCCTCGGCACGCAGGCGGCTCACCAGCTCGACGTCGGCTGCGTCGGCGGCGCCCAGCGCGTAGGCCGGCAACAGGGCCAGAGCCGGAACGGAAGCGGAGTCGGGTTGCTCGGGGTACACGTAGATCCTACGGAGCCAGAGCGCGGCGGAGTTTGTTCATGCCGAGGAGAATGCGCGACTTGACGGTGCCCAGCGGCTCGCCCAGATGGGCGGCGATTTCGCTATGGGTCAGGCCGCTGAAGAAGGCCAGCTGAAGGGCCCGCCGCTGGTCCGTCGGCAGGTCGCCGAGTGCCGCGCGCACCCGGGCGCGGGTGGCACCGGCCATCAGCTGCTCTTCCGCCGCCGGATCCACCTCGGGCCGCTCCTCCGCCACCGCCTCCTCGCGCGCCAGGCGGGAGCGATTGGCGCGCAGCCGGTCGAGGGCGCGCGACCGCGCCAACATCAGGAGCCAGCCGCGCGGGGTCGCCAGCTCGGCGCGATAGCGATCGGCCTGGCGCCAGGCCTGGAGGAACGCCTCCTGGACGACCTCCTCGGCCTCGCTGCGATCGCCGAGAATGCGCACCAGCAGGCCGAGCACGACGGCACTGTGGCGATCGTAGAGCTCGGCGAACGCGCGCTCGTCGCCGCTGGCAATGCGGCCGATCCGCACCAGGTCGTCGCCGACCTCGGGGTCAGGAGCGTAGGCGGGCCGCAGGTGGAGCGGCACCGCCGACGCCGCCGACGGCTCGCCACCCAACGAGCGCTCCGCTTCGATCGCGCTCATGCCGGCAACTCGAAGGTCAGCGACGCCCACAAGCTCTCCCAGTCCGCGCCGCTCGACGGCGCTGCCGCCACCATGTGTACGGCCTTCACGAGCCATACCCCAGACTGTGCGAGCGTCAGGCGGACGCGCCCCTGAGCATCGCTCCGCGCCGCCACCGTGGCCTGCGGCGAAGCTTGCGGCGAGGCGACGATCAAGGCGTTGGCCAGGGGTCGTCCCTCGAAGGTGAGGCGCAACGGCAGCGCCGACCCGGCGCGCAAGCGATACGGGTCGGCCTCGGCGACGAGCTCGAGGCGCAGCCCGAGGTCGTGGTCGCCGCCGTCGGCGGCACCAGAGGTCGGGCTGCCGACGAACACCAGGCTCTTCGCGCAACGGGAGAAGGTCTCGCGCCCCGGCCGTCCGCTGGCGCCCGCCCGAGCGCGAGCGCGGCTGACCCCTTCGAGTCCCTCGAGCGCCAGGTAGGCCTCGAACTTCGCGGCCTCGAGCTCGACGGCCGCCGGCAGACTGCGGTAGGCGACGATGTACAGCCCGGGGCTCGGGGTGCGCAGCAACCCCGCCGGCGACTGGCCGGCGATGCCCGCGACGGGTCGCTCACCCGCCGCCGACACGGCAACGAAGCGCTCGATCTGGCTGGGGTCGCGCGGCACCACCTCGCCGGCCCAGTCGACCCCAACCTCGAGCTCGACGCCGGTGGTCGCGCCAACGGGTGGACGGAAGGTCGCCGGCAGCAGCCAGAAGTCGTGGGCCAAGGCGACCGCCGGCAGAAGCAGGCCAAACAGGCTCAGGACCTTCGGCGCCCTTGGCAGGCTGCGAATGGTACGCACTCTGGTCCCTACGGACGGGCCCGCGGTTTGGATGGTGGCGCAAGCAAGCTGGCCCGCCGCGGGAGGAAGCGGCGGGCCAGGCAAGGGCCGACGTCAGGAACGCACGGGATCGGGCTGCTCGGGGTCGAGCCCGAGCTCGACGATCGCCGCCGCTACCCGCGAGGCCTCGATCCGACCGTCCTTGGCCAGCTCGTGGAGGGTCGCCAGGACGATGGATTCGGCGTCGACCTCGAAGAACCGGCGCAGCCCCTCGCGGGTGTCGCTCCGGCCGAAGCCGTCCGTCCCGAGGACGGTGTAGGGCCCAGGCACCCAGCGGGCGATCTGGTCGGGCACCGTTTTCAGGTAATCCGAGACCGCGAGGAACGGGCCGCTGGCGCCGGCCAGGACCTCGGTGACGTAGGGCAGGCGCGGGGGCGCCGTCGGGTGGAGGCGATTCCAGCGCTCCACGGCCAAAGCGTCGGCGCGCAGCTCCTTGTAGCTCGTCGCGCTCCACACGTCGGCCGCCACCTCGTAGCGCTCGGCCAGCAGGCGCTGGGCGCGCAGAGCCTCGTTGAGCAACGAGCCGCTGCCGAAAAGCTGGGCCCGCGGCCAGCTGCTGTCGCCGTCGGCGGCGCGGAAGCGATAGAGGCCCTTGAGGATGCCCTCGTCGGCGCCGAGGGGCTTCCTGGCCATGGCGTAGTTCTCGTTGCCGAGGGTGATGTAGTAGAGCAGGTTCTCCCGCTCGACCAGCATCCGCCGTAGGCCGTCGAGGATGATCGTCGCCACCTCGTAGGCAAACGCCGGGTCGTACGAGCGCAGGTTGGGGATGACGCTCGCCAACAGGTGGCTGTGGCCGTCCTGGTGCTGGAGACCCTCGCCATTCAAGGTGGTGCGGCCGGACGTCGCGCCGAGCAGGAAGCCACGCACACCCTGGTCAGCCGCCGCCCAGGCGAGGTCGCCGATGCGCTGGAAGCCGAACATCGAGTAGAAGATGAAGAAGGGAATGGTGTCGATGCCATGGCCGGCGGCGGCGCTGCCGGCGGCAATGAACGACGCCATCGAGCCGGCCTCGGTGATGCCCTCCTCGAGGATCTGCCCATCCTTCGCCTCCTTGTAGTAGAGGAGGGTCTTGGCGTCCACCGGCTCGTAGAGCTGGCCGACCGACGAGTAGATACCGTACTGGCGGAACAGCGACTCCATGCCGAAGGTCCGCGCCTCATCGGGCACGATGGGCACCACGCGCGGCCCGAGCTCGGCGTCCTTGAGCAGCAGGGTGAGCATCCGCACGAACGCCATCGTGGTCGAGACCTCGCGGTCGCTGCCGGAGTCGAACTCTCCGAAGACGCTCGGCGGCGGCAGATAGCCGGGGGCGACCAGCGTCCGCCGGGTGGGGACGAAGCCCCCGAGCTCCCGCCGGCGTTCGCGCAGGTACTCGAGCTCGACGCTACCCTCGGCCGGCCGGTAAAACGGCGCAGCGGTGAGCTCGGCATCGGGAATCGGAATGTCGAAGCGGTCGCGGAACAGCCGGAGCTCGTCGTCATTGAGCTTCTTCTGCTGGTGGGTGACGTTCCTGCCCTCGCCGGCCTCGCCGAGGCCGTACCCCTTGATGGTCTGCGCGAGGATCACCGTCGGCGCTCCCCGGTGGTCGACGGCCGCGCGGTAGGCGGCATGCACCTTCTGCGGGTCGTGACCGCCGCGCCGCAGTTTCCACACCTCGTCGTCCGAGAGGTGGTCGACCAGGGCGAGGAGCTCCGGGTGCTTGCCGAAGAACGTGCGACGCACGTAGCCGCCATCCTCGACGACGAACTTCTGGAACTCGCCGTCGAGGCACTCGTTCATCCGCTGGATCAAGAGGCCGGTGGAGTCGGCCGCCAGCAATGGATCCCAGTCGCCGCCCCAGATCGTCTTGATGACGTTCCAGCCGGCGCCGCGGAACAGCGCCTCGAGCTCCTGGATGATCTTGCCGTTGCCGCGCACCGGGCCGTCGAGCCGCTGGAGGTTGCAGTTGATGACGAAGATGAGGTTGTCGAGATGCTCGCGGCCGGCGAGGGTGATGGCCCCCAGCGCCTCCGGCTCGTCGGTCTCACCGTCGCCGAGGAACGCCCAGACGTGCTTCTGCGAGGTGTCGACGAGACCGCGGTCCCGCAGGTAGCGGTCGTAGCGTGCCTGGTAGATCGCCGAGATCGGGCCGAGGCCCATCGACACCGTCGGGTGCTCCCAGAAATCCGGCATCAGGTAGGGATGCGGGTACGAGGCGAGGCCGCCGCCGGCCGCCAGCTCGCGGCGGAAGTTCTCGAGCTGGTGCTGCGAGAGCCGCCCCTCGAGGAAGGCGCGGGCGTAGATGCCGGGCGAAGCGTGACCCTGGAAGTAGATGTGGTCGCCGGCGAAGCCGGACTCGCCCCGGCCGCGGAAGAAGTGCTGGAAACCAACCTCGTAGAGGGTGGCCGCCGACGCGTAGGTCGAGATGTGGCCGCCAATTCCCGCCCACTGACGGTTGGCGCGCACCACCATGGCAATCGCGTTCCAGCGGATGATGCTCTTGATGCGCCGCTCGATCGCGCGATCCCCAGGGTAGGCCGGCTCCTCGTGCCTGGGAATGGTGTTGATATAGGGCGTGTTGGCCGAGAACGGCAGCGCCACACCGCGCTCATAGCCCTCCTCGAGCACACGCTCGAGCAGGAACCGCATGCGGCCGGCGCCCTGGGTGCGGACGACGTCGGCCAGCGACTCCGTCCATTCCTGGGTCTCTCGAATGTCGGGATCGACGACCTCGCGGCGACGCGGGAGGCCAGTCAGGTGGTCGATCGTCATCGGCAAGTCTCCTCACGGGCGACGGCAGCGCCGTCGCCGGATGGGTCGGTGGAAAGGGGCCTGAGCATTTGGACGAGCGTCCGAGCGATGCCCGGGGCTCGCTCGGGGCTCGCTCGGGGCTCGGAAGGCTAGCCCGGATTATTCACCAGAGGTCGTAGCGAGGTGGCGCAGATGCCTGCTATCACGAGCTCTCGCAGAGGTTCTCGGGCGAAACGTACTGGGCAGTACGTTGCAGGCCCGGGGTTCTCGAGGACGCCCGTCAGAGCTGGCATATCCGCCTCCGTAGTAGATCGCTGGTGAATAATCCGGGCCAGGAGTGTGCGCGCCAGAATGCGGTTCCGTATCGAGGGCCGAAGGACGGTGCGCGGAGCGCACGGTCAGAATAGGCCTTAGCCTACTTCACGGGCACCGTGAACGCGGTCACTCGCAGACCCGCGCCCGGGCGCTCGTCGACCCACGCCACGAGCACCTGGCCGCCTGCAACCGCCAGGCGCGGGTAGCCGCCGGAGCGAGCGGCCGAGGTGCTCGGGCCGTCGACTGCAGGCCCCACGCTGCCGTCGGCCCCGAGCCGCGCGAAGCGGATCGTCGCCGTTGCCGCGTGGCTCGCCTTCACCCCGGACGGAGCGCCGGTCTCCTCGACCCACGAGGCGATGGCGCCGCCCTGGCCGTCGGCAATGACATCGACACGGCCGAGGGCGCCGACACCGGCGAGCTGGTGCGGCGTGCCGAAGCGACTGCCGCCGTCGTCGGAAGCCGCCGCCAGGACGCGCGGGCCGGCAGCGCCGTCCTTGCCGCCACCGAGGGTGTACCAGACCACCCAGACGTGATCCTCGCTCGCGGCCACGGCGGGGCCGTTGACCGGGCATCCGGCGATCTTCCAGCCGTCAACATGCACCGGCGAGCGCCGCCAGACCGCCTCGTTGAGCGGATTGGCCAGCGCAATGTCGCGCACCTCGTCGGCGTCGCGGTCCCGGTAGACGACGACCGGCCCGGCCTTGGTGGCGGCCATCGCGGTCTGACAACAGTCGCAGACGCGGTCGTCGAGAATGCCGCCCTGCTCGACCTTACCGTCGGCAATCAGGGCCGTGCGGAGCTCGGTCGCCCCGCCGGCTCGCCCAGTGTCGCGGCCATCGAGCCACACCGCCCGCAGTGCCTTGCCGTCCGCCGCAAGGCTCACGAACCCGTGCTCGACCCCGGCCGGCGCAACCAGCGCAGCCGCGGGTGCAGCCGCGGGCGCAGCCGCGGGCGCGGTCAGGTCGTCGTGCAGTGGGCCGAGGCGCTGCCAGGTGGCACCGCCGTCACGCGAGGCAGCGAGCTCGATGCCATAGCCGTCCGCGGGGCCCTGGCGCAGCCATTGCGCCACCAGCGAACCGTCTGGCGCCGCGGCGAGCGACGGGGTGTCGGCGGCGTTGACCAGCAGATCCGGCCCCTCGACAACGGTGGTGGCGGGGCCGACTTGGCCGTCGGCCACGCGGGCGAAGCGCAGCCGCACCGCCCGGTCGGCGCTCGGTTCGAGCCAGGAGAGCACCAGGCCCCCGGACGTCACCGCAAAACGCGGGGCGCTCGCGCCGGGCGCGGCGGTCAGCGCGACTTCGCGGCCACCCGACGGCAGGCTGGGCGCGGCGACATCGGCGGCCGCCGCCGACGCCTGGTGGTGGCTCGGGTCGTGACCGGCCGCGATACCCGCCGCCAGGGTGAGGAGAGCAAAGACGCGCACCGAGCAGATGGCTCGCGGCCTACTGGCCAGCCGGCGGCGGGGTCACCGGGGCGCCGGTCGGAGCGCTGCCGGGTTGCAGCGCGACCACGCCGCAGGCGATCCGTGCGCCGGCGTTGCCGGTTGGCTGGGTATTGAGGTCGTCGGTCTTCTGGTGGAGGATCGCCGCCCTGCCGACCACCGAGCTCGGGCCCTCGGCCACCGACAGCATGGTGGTCGAGAGCTGCAGCGTGCCGTTGCCGTCCGGCCCGATCTCGATGTTGCCGAAGTCACCGGCATGGTGCTCCGTCGCGGTCGGCGAGGCGTGAGCGGCATGCGTCGGGTTGAAGTGCCCGCCGGCCGAGGTGAAATCGGCAGCCGAACAGTCGCCGGTCTCGTGGAGGTGGAAGCCGAGGCTGCCGGCGGGAGCCCCGCTGACGTGGGCCTCGATGTCGACGGTATCTCCCGACTGGATGAAGGTGACGCGACCCTGGGCCGTGCCGCCCGTCGCCGCCGCCAGATCGGCCACCGCGGTGAGCACGCCGGGCCCCGGCACCGGCTCGGCGACCACCTGCGCCGCGGTCTCTTCCGGCTGCACCACCGTCTCTTCCTTGGGCGCGCAGGCGGCAACAACCAGGGAGACCAGCAGGACACCGCCGAACGCGACAGCCTTCGAGCTCTTCATCAGACTCTCCTTCTCATGGAATGTCGCGCGCCGGCCGCGTGGCGCCAAGCGCGATTGTACGCCCGGCGGCGACCCGGCCACCGCGCGTGCTGGGACGGGTCTCAGCTCGACGTGCGCGTCGCGCACGATCCAGAAGGGACCAGGTCCTATTTTGACCGTGCGCTCCGCGCACTGGCCTTCGGCCGTCGATACGGCACCGCATCTTCTGGCGCGCGGCCTCCTAGCCTAGATTCTGTCCGGAAAAAGGCGAAACTCGGTGCGCCAGGTGGGCTCCCGAGCTCGCGAATGAG
>CXWL01051818.1_pt1 | contig 72102 bp, 76 predicted proteins | sample 590931 | NCBI WGS metagenome assembly CXWL01 (sample SAMEA3498368, study PRJEB10139) | groundwater metagenome | biome: water well; material: biofilm material | place: Germany | collected 2015-04-27
CATGCGTATCAAATACCACTCGACGGTATTTTGCAGGAAACACGAAGTGATACATCAACACCGTAACATTGTGGCTCTTATGTATGTATTCGCTCATCCAAACATCTTACGCCGCAAGCAGCGGGGAATTAACCCGAAGAGATTGAATTCGCCCGCTGTCAGTGCAAGCGCTATTCCATTTTTATGTAGATCGCGTGATTCCATGTTCAACAAATATGGGCCGAAGCGATGCGCGTCTGGCTTTGCCATCTCAAGCGTGGCATGTGCTTTTTCTTTACGCCGCAACAAGGCGCGGATACGTGCCAACAGTTCGCGCGGATTAAACGGCTTGGCCAAATAATCGTCCGCCCCCACTTCCAGTCCGATGATGCGATCCACATCTTCCCCGCGCGCCGAAAGCATGATGATAGGCAGGTCACCCTGAGCGCGTAACTTGCGCGCCAATGACAAACCATCCTCGCCCGGCAACATGAGATCAAGAATCACAAGCTCTACCGCATGGTCTGCGAGGTGCGCCTCCATTCCGATGCCGTCAGCTACGGCAGTGACTTGATAGCCTTGCGCCGAGAGGTATTCCTGCAACAACTCACGCAAGCCTGCATCGTCATCTACCACCAGAATTTGTTTGGCATCCATGCGTCTCACTATAACCGATGGTAAATCCACCTGTCTCAGCCGAAACAGTCGCGGTAACACATCGTTACAAATTGATGCAGTTCAGAAATCCATCGGTAACGCCTCAAGCGCACCATGCACTCGTCAGGCAAGAAACCTGATTTGAACAAACCACTAAATCCACAGGAGATCATCATGAAAACGAAAACAATGCTTCTCAACACCCTTTTAGCTATTGGGCTGACTGCTACAGGTGCTTCTTTCGCGGCCGATGCCCCTGCCGTCGCCCCTGTGCAAGATCCCGCCACAGTGCGCGCGCAACATCGGGCTGAAACAGCCAACATGACGCAAGAGCAACGCGAGGCGTATCGCGCGGAGAAACAAGCCGCGATGACACCGGAGCAGCGTGCTGCGATGCGTGCATCGGGTGGCAACGCCAACAAGGGCAAAGGAACGAAAGCGCGTGATGGTTCGGGTGCCGGCTCACAACGCGGCGCTGGCGGCGGACAAGGTGCGGGTGCCGGGCAAAAGGGTCGTTAATGTTGTCTCCCTAAAAGTTGCGGACGACTGCTGATCATTTCCAATTGCTTGTTGTTCGCAACTCTTTTTTCGGGATGTCACAAATAATGAAAACCTCATACACACTGTTCGCAGCCGTCCTCATCTGGCCATGCCTAAGCATCAACATGGCATGGGCGGAGGAAGCAACTCCATCGGAGATTGCGCAACACCACACTATGACGCCGCAAGAGTACGAGGCTTACCGCATTCGACTTCAGCATCAGATCGAGCAAGTTGTTCCATCTACACAAAACAAAATGGGGGAATCGAACGCGGCAGAAGTGACGCATGCTCAACCAGACAAACCAGACACTGGTTATGGCCAAGGCTATCGCGCACGTGCCGAGCGGAGTGACAGAGCTAACAGAATGAGTGGTCACCAAGGTGGGGCAATGCACCGTGGTGGCGGACGTAATCGTTGAAAAAGGAATCAGCAATCATGGATCGAAGAAATAGCTGGATAGCCAACATACTGATGGGAATGGCCGTGATGGCTTCACCTGTCGCACACGCGGATGAAGACACCTACCTCACCTTGAGCAGCGGCTTTGATTACAGTTCGGGGAAATATGGCACTACCACAACGACCAACACGGTTTCGATTCCAGTGAGTGCGCTCTATGAAACCGGCGCGTGGACTTTGAAATTAACAGTGCCCTTTCTGATCGTTACCGGCGAAGGGGATGTGATGGTCAGCGGCAGAACGGGTGGTCGGCGTGCCACTACCACGACAACAACAACGAAGACCAGAACGACTCAAACCGGTCTAGGCGATGTGGTCACGATGGCGACCTACAACCTCTATTCAAGTGACGAATCGGATTCAGGCATCGACCTCACTGGCCGGATCAAATTCGGCACGGCAAGCACAGCGTTCGGTACTGGCTTGAATGATTACTCGGCACAGCTATATGCCTACACGAGTGTCGGCGACCTCTCCCCCAACCTATCGTTTGGCTACGAAGTGGTGGGTAGCTCCGCAACCTCTCCAATGAACAACGTATATTTTGGTTCGATCGGTGCGGGCTACAGCCTGACTGAGCAGACACGTATCGGCATGGACTATAGGTACGCACAGAGATCTTCAGCCACAGGCACTGAGCAAAAAGACGCGTCGCTATACGCAAGCCAAGAATTAACACCCGATGTCTATCTGCGCGGCTATGTGCTCAAGGGATTCTCCGCAAGCAGCGCGGATACCGGATTCGGCATGTCGATTGCCACCACCTTTTGAGAGGGAAGTCGATTCTCGAACGAGAAGATCGACTCCACTTTCACACGCGCTTCAAATACGTTTACGCAACAACAGCTGAGTCGTGACCCCCGCAATCACCAACCAAACCGCAGTACGCATACTCATCGCGATCAGCGTGCGCTGCTCGTAAGCGCCGCCGGAGTTGATGTGCATGCCGAAAGCGGCGAATGTGAGTGCGATAGCAGCGGCAATTGCCACTGCCAGCCACACCGCCCAGCGTTGCTGCAACCACAGTCCGACACCGGCAGCGATGTAGGCGAAGCCCGACAGGAAATTGAACCAGAGTACGAATGGTACATAATTTCCGGCTGCCGCGACTGCCTCCTCATTGCCCAGCAACACCGCGCCACCTTCCTTGATCGTCATCAAACCAAATAGGATTGCCACGATAGCGAGTGCACTGATGAGCCAGCTTCGGGGTTGTTTGATTGTAGTCATGCTTATGCCACCTTTCTTTTGAGTGAATGCAGAACCTGAACGGTTCGGCTGGATTTATTTCGTTTCTTCCACGAAGCGATACATCTCGTGGCAAGCGATGCAGTTATTCATCGCGACGCTCAATTTGCTCACCACCAGATTACTGTCTTTGGATTTCGCGGCTTCAGTAGCGATGTCATCGAACTTGCTGCGCGTATCAAAACCCAGTGCCTTCATCTCGACAGGCAACTTTCTGAACAACGAACCCGGCGTATCTGCCTCGGCTCCCATACCGGATGCTTTTGCCGACTTGATGACCGCATCAAAATCTTTCACGGAAGCCGCTGCCAATATGCCCTGCGAGCTTTGCAACCACACACGCATCTCCAATAGCAGCGCATTGCGTTCATCTTTGCTTAACATGACTGCCTGCCGTCCGTCATCGGAGGGCTGCACATTACCCACCGTGAATTTGTATCCCAATGCTGCAACGATAACGGCTAGCACAGCCACCAAAGCCCAACTCAGCCTGCAATTTTTCATATTGTCTACTCCACGGTTGATTTCAAAATCCCTTGTTGCGTCATTTGCCGGATGCACCGTAGAAATGTGCCACGAATGGGGTGCGGAAAGCCTGATGGCAATTCAAACAGGTTGATTGGACCTTTTGGAAAGCTGCAATGACCTTCTGCCCGTCCTTTTCGTGAGCAGCGTGCATTAGATCGTGGGCCGCTTCGTGCGTCTTCATATCGAACGCTTTGAAGCTGGACATCTTGGCACCCATGAAACTCATGATGCGTGTTTTTTCCGACAGAGGTGGCTGAGGATGCTCCGCAATAAAGGGCGCAGTTTTGGCGACCAACTCCCAATCTTCACGCGATATCCCGTCGGTGATGACCTGCATGTTCCTTCCTAATTCCTTCATTACTTTTTGCAACTCAAGCGGCTCTGTAGCTTGGGCATGCGAGATGGACAATGCGAAGGTGATAAGGGATGTGACTACGATTGATTGCATCTTCATGGTGACTCCTTGTGTGGGTAGAAAATCAACTACGTGTTTTGATGCCGTGTAAAAAAATGGGGAATGTTTTTTCTGCTTGTTGCTGAAGGGCGTGTTTCCCGCCAAAGATCGATGACTGCATGACCAAGCCTTGAATCATGCCGATGTAGAGCACCGCCGCACTTGGGCTATCGAGATCAGCAGATATTAGCGATTGAGACTTCGCCTCTTCCAACAAACCTGCGATCTTGGCCTCGTAACCAGAGATGATTCCTTCGATCAGTTGACGCAACTTACCGTTCTTCTTATGCAACAACTCGGAGAACAGCAATCGAGGAATGGCGGGATGTTTACTGATGAAAGTAATGTGCGCAAAGAACATGCGCTCGATTGCATTCAATGGATCGGTGGCATCTGCTGCCGCCTTGTCCAATACTTTCATCAGACGTTCGCGCACCCATACGATGACGGCGAACCAGATGTCGTCCTTGGTCGCGAAATGTCTAAAGATGGCACCTTGAGTGAGGTGCATCGCATCGGCCATATCTTGCGTGGTCACGCTATCCACACCTTTGTCGGCTGCCAACTCGACCGCGACACGAATGATCTCGCCTTGGCGCTCTTCCGAACTCATGCGTTTTTTGATTATTTCTTGATTCAAGATCTCTCTCCTTCGAAAAATTGTTAAACGTATCTACCTTCGCCCGCTTCTTCATACGTACGCCCGTCACGAATGTGGTAGATGCGCTTGAACGTGGGGATGATCTTTTCATCGTGAGTCACGACGATGATGGCGGTCTGATACTGCTCTGCCATTTGATTCAGGATTCTCACCACGTTGAGCGCGCGTTCACTATCCAGCGGCGCGGTCGGTTCATCGGCCAGGATGACCGGCGGATGATTGGCCAAGGCGCGTGCGATGGAAACCCGCTGCTGCTCGCCGCCCGATAGCTGTGAAACCGCTGCCTTGGAACGGTGACCGACATCAAGTGCCGCCAACAATTCTTGTGCACGGATACGCGAGTCTGTATTCGAGACTCCCGCCAACATCGGTAGCAGAGCCACGTTGTCGGTCACGTCTAAGAACGGAATGAGGTAGGGCGCTTGAAAGATAAATCCGATACGGTCGCGGCGCAGGGTGCGCAAGTCTTCGATCTTCCACTGCTCGTCGAAGATAGTTTGACCACCCAACGTCATGCGTCCCGCGGTGGGTTCAATGACTGCCCCCAAGCATTTGAGCAGCGTGCTCTTGCCTGAACCGCTGGGGCCAACCAGCCCCACCACTTCGCCGGGCCAGATGGTCATGTCCACGCCTTTGAGCGCATCCACGGCAGTCTCCCCTTCGCCGTAGCGTTTCTTCAAGTTCTCGATGCGAATGGCAGGTTCGTTCATCTCAACCTCCGATCGCAGTTGCGGGATCGATGCGTAGTGCGGCACGGATGGCAAAGACACTGGCCAGTGCGCACATGAGCATCACCAGAATAAATCCCAAGATGGCATCACCCGACAGCAGCAAAACGTATTTTGGAAACAAGGGCGCCCACAACGTCGCCGACAACTTGCCCACCAAAAATCCGATCACACCAAGCCCCAAAGCTTGTTGCAGGATCATGCCGCTGATGGTGCTGTTGGTCGCGCCTATCAGTTTGAGCACGGCGATCTCGCGCACCTTGTTCATCGTCATCGTGAAAATAATGAAGGCGACGATGGCCGCGCTGACGATGGCGAGGATGACGAGGAACATGAATATCTGTTTGGACGAAGTGGCGATCAAGCGCGCCACCAAAATCTCGTCCATCTGACCCTTGGAATAGGCTTGCAGATGCTTCCAGCGCACGATCTGTTCGGATACAGTCTCTTCGCTTCCTTGCACAGTGCGCACCAACACGGCATTCACGAAGCGGCTGGAGGTCTGGCTGGCTTGTATCGCCTCCAGTAATCCCGGAACACCGGGACGATTGAAGGCGGGGTTCGCAGCGGTGCGCGCACGTTCATTGACGAGTGAATCGTTGTCTTTAAGGAACTGCACTTCCTGTGCGTCTTTCAGTGGGATGAAGATCATCGGATCGCCACCGGAGGAAACCATGCGGCGCGTCAACCCTACCACGGTGTATGCGTGACGACGGATGGTGACGGTGTCACCCACGACAAGTCCGGTCTTGATGTCGGCCAGCGCTTCATAGTGCGAACGGGTGAGCGGACGGCCTGCGACAAGGTAAGCCGGCTCACCCGGCTTGCCTGTTTCGAACCCCACCACCATCACGCGGATATCTTTGTTGTTGTGACGTATCTGCATCGTTAGATAAGTCACATTGCCCGCTTCCCGTATGCTTGGCATGCCCAACAGATCTTTGGCTACATCATCATGCACACTGGAAGGCTCGGCATACGGCCCCAAGGTATCCTGCTGCACCACCCACAGATCGGCACCTGCGTTCTCGATCAGCACGCGTGCATCATCCACCATGCCGCGATATACACCCGCCATGGTCAGTGTCACGCCGATCAGCAAGCCCAAACCGATGCCGGTGAAAACGAATTTCCCCCAACCATGCAGAATGTCGCGGCTCGCCAGATTGATCACGGCCTAGCCTTTCACCAGCGCGGAAACGACTTTGACTTTGAGTCCTTCGCGCAAAGCTTGTTGGCTATACACGATCACCTCATCACCCTCGCCCAAGCCATCCAATATCTGAGTACGGCCATCCATCGTGGAGAGACCGATCTTGACGGGCTTGAACGTTATCTTGCCCTCCCGCAAGACCCAGACGCCACTCACTTTATCCATTCGTTTGACGGCAGCGCTAGGAATGCTGCGCGTGTCATTCAGATCGGGTAGTTTGATTGTGACTTCCGCATATTCACCGATGCTGGCACGAGCGTTAGAAAGTGAAACATTGACGATGCGTTCTTCGGTCACCGCATCGCTCACCATATCAATGCGAGCCACCTTGCCCGCGATTGGAGTTTGCGGCTGTGACCGCAGCACGACCTCGGCTGCTTGCCCTACACGCACGCATCCCGCTTGTTGTTGCGGGATGCGTGTCTCCACCCACAGACTATTCAGATCGAGCACCTGAAGAACGACTTGCCCGCCAACGACCGTGCTCCCCGGCTCTGCCAACCTGACCGCAACAACGCCATTGATGGGGCTAATCAAACGCGTTTGTGCACGCGCCTTGCCGATGCCGCGCGCATCAGCTTGTGCTCGTGCATGTTCATCGCGGGCAATGGCGAGATTCGCCGAGGCAGCAGCCAATGCCGATGCGGATGCATTCTTTTCGTGCCACTTCGCATCGAACATCTCTTGGCTGACGAAACCACCTTCTCGCAGCTCTTGATAACGAGTCGCGGTGGCTGTGACGGTTTTTAAACGACTTTGAGCTTCACTCACTTGCGCTTGCGCCGCAAGGATCGCACTCGCTGTTTTCTCGACCACGCGCTGGCTACTCGCCAACTTGTCATCCAGATCGACGGGATCCATTTCGGCCAGCACTTGCCCTGCAACGACCTCGTCCCCCTGATCGACCCGCACGCTTTTGACTCGGCTCGTCATGGTGGGCGCCAGGTTGTAACTGCGCCTAGCCTTTAACGTGCCGATGCCAAACACAGCATTGCCAAGATTGCCGATGCGGACTTTTTCGACGGTGACTTTGACAGGAGCCAGCGGCCCTTGGGTCAACACGACCCACGCAAAAATTGCGAGCAATCCAAGACCGATAGCTAGAAATTTGATATTTTGCCCAGACATCAAATGCCACTCAAGTAAGTAATTGGATACTATCCTAATGGCTTTGGCTGGCAAATACAATCGGTTTGATTGTTAAGGAGATTTAGAGCTGTTCCTTTGCAATAACGCATTGAACTGATTGACGAACATTGGCCTGCCTAACAAGTAACCCTAGAATGAAAAGAACCATCTCTCCAAAGCCTGTTAGCTTGCAAGAAGGTCAGAGATGTTGCGTTTCATCGCATCACCCCGGCTGGCCGTCTGCGCGCGGCCGCCAAAACGCCGGCAGATAACGCCACGCCCACGCCACAAAACAAACCAGCCACAATACGGTGGCGGCAATGTACATCCACACCGTAGGCAACGGCAATAGGTCTGCCAGAATACGCATCAGAGCGGTGATCTGGATACCGACGAACATCTGCTTGATCGAGGTGTCGATCGTAAAAGGCAAACCAGAATGGCCGAGTGTGACGCGCGTACCCATGCCGATCATCAGTGTGGCATAACAGCCGATGGTCAACGCGTGCAAGGGTGCCAAGCCCCAGATAAAGCCGGTGCCATGATGTGCGAGCAGCCACAGGCTTTGTACTGCGTACAGCAACATCGCCACACCCATCCAGGCGAATCCAACATGTAGCACCGCAAGCAATGGATTGCGGAAGCTGCGGCGGAATCCCCATAGGTAGCTAAAATAGAGCGATGACAGTGCCAGCGGAATGTCGCATAACCATAACCAACCCGGCATAGCGAATAACTCCAGCAAGCCATGTGTAACGCTGGCTACCAGCATGGTCCACCATGGCCAGAACGGGCGCGGTATTTCCTGCTGTGAAAAAGCACTACTGGTGAAGAAGGGAATCATGCGATGGGCAACGGTGGCAAATACGGGCAACACGAAACCCCACAGGCCGACACGCAGGAAGAACTGTAAGAAGAAGTGCGCCTCAGTCAGTAACCAAACCAAGAAACCTGCCAGACCGAGCCAGCCCAGACACAGGGCGATGAACAACATGATGGGATGGCGCTTGTCGAGATGAGTCGTATCCAGCAACACGCGCAGCAAGGCGTACAAAGCGATCGCCCATCCCGCCAGCAAACACAAGGTCGCACCTACGATCAACGCTTTCCCGAAGAATAATCCAGCATAGAAAATCAATGCGCCCATAAACATCAAAACGAAGGCGGGCACATACCGCGAGGCTGGGATCTCTTTGCCGTTCATCCAACGCGGAAAGGTGGTCATCAGGAAACCGAAGATGAAAAAGGGCAGCATGCCAGACAGCAACAACCAACTGTGGATCGCCGTCGGGAATATTGGCCATGCCGCCATGTGCGCAGGAAATACATAGCGTGTCGTGAGTTCGAACAACCACCACGCCATGGCCAACAGGGTTTGGATCGCACCTGCAAAGAACATGACGCGGTGTGGTGCTGCAGTGAAATTATTTAGCATAGTGTGTATCAGTCGAATATCAATGTTGCACGTATAGAGGCGGGGAGATGTAAATAACTCAAGCGGGTGTCAATACAAACACGGCGGGGTCATCACCATGCTCCAGCAAAATGCGCCTAACCCTGTCTTGCCACAGTTGGCGGAATGCTTTGCGCTCATCTGGGGTGGCACTATCAGACAGACAAACAGGCATCAATTCAGACAATCGTGGCGGTGATGCAACACGCTGTGGCGTAGAAGTCACATTCACAGACTGCTGTGTGTCCAGCCGGGTGTAGCGAATTTCTGCCTGCATGCCCGACACAGAGAAAAATAATTTGTTTCTTCTATCGAAACGTCCGCCGATGCCCTTGAAACCATTGTCGGACATGGCACCCGTCAACATGCTCACCACATTCGCGATGACACCGGTAACACCACTGGTCTCATCTTGACCGAACGCAACACGTATATCTCCACGCACCGGCAAGGTATCAGGATAGAGAAATGCGAGTGCCCTGTAGGTTGACCAATAGGCGCAGGCTACAGTTGGGCAGGAATGTCCCGCCAATTTGACTGCATCAAGGTATCCATAGCGCATCACGCCATCGTCCGTTGCGCCAAGGAATTCGGCCAAGGGATCATACAAACTGATTTTTGGTATAGCCTCAAAGAAATCGGGATGGTTCATGGGGTGCACGATCCTCACTGTAAATTTTGGAGCGCCTCAGGTGACTGTATAGTGTGACAACGAACTGACCTAAAAAGATGATGAGTGCCGTGATCGAGAACAGCAGACCAACGCGCCAGCCCATCGCCACCGACACTCCTCCCAGCAGAAACAACATGGCACGATAGCCGCCCCCTGCACCGAGTTTGTGCCGCATTTGCGCGTGCCAAGCTGTTTGCATTCCCGGTCGCAACCAGATCGGCAATAACTGACTCACCGCCCCTGTGACTAGGGGTAGTAAAAATACAAGGATGAAAGCCAGCGTGGCATCCGTAAAATTTTGGATGCGGTAGGCATGCAATGCACCAAACAACAGCGTGGCGCAAAAGCCAACATAGGCCGCAGCCAGCGACGAAGCGGCACCGTTGATTTTGAATATCTCACCACGATAAAGAGAATACCAAGCACTGCCCATACGGGCCAAGGGAGCCATCCACAGCAAGGCACCCAGATACAGCAGCGGCTTGAACCAGGCTGCGCCGAACGAGATCAGCAGGGTGCCGACTAGCGCCCATTTCAAATGCTCACGCAACCTTGGGCCAGCCTGCACATCGGGGCTGCCGATAACAGTTGGCATGAGCACCTGTAGCGTAGCCACCGCCGTCAAACCGATGAAGCCTAAAATATTGAGATGCAAATGCAATCGTTTCAAAGCCAGATATTGCTGCGGCCACAACGACATGGCTATGATCGAGACGAGTGCCAATATCAAGCAAAGCATCGCCGCGAGATACCAATACAAACAAGGATGCGGCTTCCCCACCGCCTTGACTGCACGGCGGAATATCCATGCCGCGAAAATCACCGCAACGACAAGCGCCACGTAGACAGCGAAATAGTAAATTTGATTGGATGCAGCAAAAGAAAAGAAAACCAGCACACCCGCGAACAGCATCCACAATGGCAGCGCACGCACACCTATGGATGGCGTGTTACTGCGAGAAAGCACCGGCACGAATTGGCTCATCGCACCCACGATCAACGGCATGACACCCACTGCCAAGGCGAGATGAATCGGCGCGGCAGGCGGCAAGATCTGCAGTGCGGACAAAAGTGCCGCCCCGATAAAACTTGCTACCGCCAGCAACGCCGATACAGCCAACATATCGTTTTATAGCCGGTTGAATTCAATGACGATCTGACCAGGCTCACGAGCAACATAGTTGATCGCAATCTTGTCTCCGTAACGTTGCAGCAATTGGTTAAGCAGCGGTAGTGGGTCGTGGTCATTCACGAAAAGCATGGTTTCGCCGGGATTCAAGGAATCGAGTGCGCCAAAAATAGCGGCATGACGAAAACGTTTGGCGACACCACGAGCATCGAATGGGTAACGCAAGTCTGGGGTGAGAGTATTGGCGCAGCTGTGGTTCATTTTGTAGTCCTTAAAGTTTGAGTTATTGAAAATGTTTTCGGTTAATTTGGGTAGTCGAGAAAATGTAAGTATTAACATGTACCGTTTATGCATATTTATTTTACAATGTAAAACACCGTTCGCTTAAAAATTATTACCGTACTAACCACAGATAAAACGAGGATATTGCGATGGGAACCATTCTTGAATATATGTCTGCCGCACATAAGACCTGCGATGACGCCTTCGCCCGCGCCGAGGAAGCCGTGCTAAATAATCAATGGGCTGAAGCGGGTAGTGCCTTTAGCCGTTTTCGGCAAGCCATGGACAAGCATTTTGGTGCGGAAGAAGAAATCCTCTTCCCTGCCTTAAAGGCGTCCGGCGGGCCTGCTGGGCCGGTGCAAGTCATGCTGATGGAGCATGCACAAATGAAAGACCTTTTCGAACAGATGTCTGCTTCTATCGATGCCAAAGATGCAGAAAATTACGCGGGTGTTTCGGAAACTCTGCTCATCGTGATGCAACAGCACAATCACAAAGAGGAACAAATTCTTTACCCCATGACCGATCAGTTTTTGGCATCTCAGCGAGATGCTCTGCTCCTGCGTATACAGTCACTCTGAATAGAGATTGCAATGGGAGACAGCATCGTGCTCGATGTACGCGGACTGCCGCCACCGGAGCCTTTCATCAATATCATGCAGGCGCTGCAAACGTTGCCTAGGGGTACGTGCCTATTGGTAACGATCCATCGCGAGCCCTTCCCACTCTACGATGCATTACGCGAGGCGGGCTTTACTTGGCAAACATCGGTGCAGACAGATGAGCCTTTTCAGATTGCGATTCTTCACACCGTATGAGGATCGCCTCGCTCAGCACTGATCAGTCGCCGCCGATCTCCATACCGTTCAGCTTCTTCGCCTTGGCTCCGCTATTCCTTGTGCTGGCTGCCCTCATGCTGGCGATGGATGGGGGCAATCCGTTTATAAATCCGCACACCCCCGCATTGCTCGCTGCCACGCATTGCCTCACGTTGGGATTCATGGCTACAGTGATGTTCGGTGCGATGCAGCAAATCTTGCCAGTGTTGGTCGGCAGCAAGATGCCCGCCTCTCAACAGGTGGCAAGGGTCACATTGCCTACACTGCTGTTGGGTACGCTGGCATTGTGCTCGGGGTTTATGCTGGGATCGCCGTCGTTTCTCTCACTTGCATGGCCCCTGCTTGGTATTGCGTTTATAGTTTTTATCGTTGCCAGCCTCATCAGCCTGGTACACGCCAGCGCACGTAACGTCACCAGAACTGCACTCATTCTGGCCGTCGTCGCACTCGCTCTGGGCATTGCGCTAGGCATGTTTCTGGCGCATGGCTATGCCATAGGCGCAAGCATCCCTTTCGTTGATTTGGCAAGCGCACATATCCGGCTTTCGTTGAGCGGATGGGTCATGCTGCTGATTATCGGGGTGTCCTATCAGGTCGTACCCATGTTTCAACTCACACCAAACTATCCCAAATGGCTGACGGCTGTATTAGCCCCCGCCATCTTTGCCATTTTATTGATGAGTACGTTAATACTCTTTCTTGATCCCTATCCATACTGGTTAGGCATTGTCACGGAATGCTTATTCTGGTCGCTAGCGGGCTGTTTTGCCGTCATCACGCTTAAATTGCAATGGCAGCGACGCCGTCGTGTTCCGGATGCCACGTTGAGCTTTTTTCGCCTAGGCATGATTTCGCTTCTGCTCGCCGCGCTATTTTCACTTACACAACTGCTCTATCCTGCAACAACCCACCTGCGAATGTTGTCCGGGCTGGCATTCCTGATGGGGTTTGCGATGTCCGTCATTCATGGCATGTTGTACAAGATCATTCCTTTCCTAGTGTGGTTCCATCTATTTCGCGGAGGAATGAAAAGTGGCGTTCCAAACATGAAACAAATCATTCCGGAACCTTGGATGTGGTGGCATTACCGCTTACAGTTAGGTACGCTGGCGGCTACCGTGTGCGCGCTGTTCTGGAATGCGGCGGTGTGGGCAGTCATACTCGGACTATTGCTACAGGGAATTTTACTCGGCACGGCTGTATTCACAGCGATCAAGGTATATCGGAATAATCTAGAACGTATCAGTAGGTAACCTAGGCGGGTTGAATATTTTCTAGCGAACCAAATCAAACCAAGATGAAACTCACCACCTTCTTAAAATCATTTTCGCCTTATCCTGTTCAAGCACCTTTCGCTGAAAAATTGCGTAGCGGCTTGGCGGGCGGCTTGGCTATTTTTATGTTGGCTTGGGGACTGCATTTCCTTGCACAACCGCCAGTTACGCTTCTGCTCTTTGGGTCGATGGCGGCCTCTGCGGTACTTCTGTACGCCGTACCGCATAGCCCGTTCGCACAACCGTGGAATCTGGTGGGAGGACATCTGTCCTCGGCAATCTGCGGAGGGTTGAGCATGGCGTATATCGGCGATCCATTCCTTGCTGCCGGTGTTGCCGTCGGTAGTGCTATCTTCCTGATGTATCTACTGAATTGTTTACACCCGCCGGGAGCTGCTACTGCGCTGACGCTGGTGTTGGGGGCAAGTCAGTTCCAACTCATAGGGCTACCTGGAACGGCATCGATCGTGGTCGCCAATACGCTCATCATGCTAATTCTGGCATTGATCATCAACAATGCGATACCGCGTAGATATTATCCACACATGCAAGCTCCTACTGCACCGCCTCCTCCTAGTGCAGCAGTCGTCATTACTCCAGAACATGCCGATCTAGAATGGGCGCTGGCACAATCAGGCAATGCACTAAATATTAGTGTCGAGGATTTGAGTGAGATTTATGGACTGGCTCAACAACGTGCACAAACCAGATACGATTCGGCAATAACCTAGCCTCATCGAATGCTCATTTTTGCAGAGACTAAAGGAGCTCCCATGCTTGCGCGTTACACCCTACTTTTTTTTGCCCTCACCCTATTCAACGCCTGTGAAAAGCAAGAATTGCCGTCACCCTTTCATGCTAGCAATGTCAGCCATGCGTTTACGCAAGCTGATTTTCACTTGACCGATCACGACGGCCAGCCACGTTCACTCGGTGATTTCAAAGGTAAGGTGGTGGCCTTATTCTTCGGCTACACGCATTGCCCCGATGTATGCCCGACCACCTTGGCTGATCTGGCTCAAGCGATGCAGATACTGGGCAAGGATGCCGGCAAAGTGCAGGTTATATTCATCACGGTCGATCCTGAACGCGACACACCAAAAATGCTGGCGCAATATACTCCTGCTTTCCATCCGTCATTCCTCAGCCTGTATGGCGATGCACAAACGACTGCACAAGTGGCAAAGTCGTTTTATGTTGCCTATCAAAAGCAGCCAAGCGCTTCCGGCTATACCGTGGATCACAGCGTCGGCACTTTTCTGATTGACCCCAAAGGTCAGGTCAGATTACGTGCACCGCTGGCACAAAGCTCTGCACGGCTGGCTGAAGATATTCGTTTGCTACTTGCGGGAGTGTGATCACAATGAATCATAAGGACGGACGGTCGCGCGAGGGGATTCGATAAAGCCAGATTGCCATAATCAGGCAAAAAAAGCCAAGCGCCAACTGCAAGTGCCAATCATGTATGAACAACAGAATGGAACTGCTGAATGTGACCACCATGGTAGCCACCGCCACCAGTTTGATGCGCCATGGAATGCTGTGATAGGTGCGCCACTCGACGATCAGCGGCCCAAAGGCGGGATGATTCATCAACCAGTTGTAGAAACGGTGTGACGACCGTGCATAACAGGCGGTAGCGAGCAACAGAAACGGCGTGGCCGGCAAGATAGGCAGGAATGCGCCCACGATACCAAGCAACAGAAATAGTGTGCCCAACGTTGCAAAAGCCACCCTCACCCACAGATAGCGGTGCTTGCGAACTTCGTAACTGTAGTCCTGTGTTGCCATGCGACTAATCCTTACCCGTCAACATCCCGATAAACCGATCGATCTCAGCGCGCGACATGCGGCGTGATGCTTCAAATTGCGCGTGAGTGCTCGGATGTTGCAGGTCGAGACGGATTCCCCACAATGGTCGTGCGCTGGTGGGCAACATGGCATAACGCACATCGCCCAGCAGCGTAGGATCTTCCGGATGGAATGCCAGATAGCCATCCGAGAAGGTTTCGAAGCGACCGATGTCCTTGTGCAAAATTGATTCTATGGATAGCCCGGCGACCCAATGGGGCGAATCAAAAGCTGGCACGGCCTCTCCAGGATAAACCTTCACTGCCCCAATCCCAACACGCACGGCATCCACATGATAGATACCGTCTGCGCGATAAATGGAACGCCAGAGCAACAGATTGCCCATCGTCGGTTTGATGGCCAGCCGCTCAGCCACATGGCCGCGCTCCAATGCAACGGTACGTATGACTTCCTCGGCACGTTGATGTTGCCACCACCCCACTGACAAATATCCCGCCGCAAGCAACAAGCCGATGCGCGGCGCCCATTTCTTGTGCCAGCGCAAGCCTAATCCGAGCGCTACAATCAGGATCAAAGAGAACAGCGGATCGAAGATCGACACCACACTCCATGCCACCCGCTCATCGGTGAACGGCCACAACAGATGCGTTCCATAACTGGTGCAGGCATCCAGAACACCGCTGGTAGCACAACCCAACAAGGCATACAGATAGATGCGCCAAAATCCGAGCGGCTGGCCGAATTTTTTCAATAATGGCCACAGGATGAGCGCGACCAGCAACGCACCAACAGGAATGAAAACAAAGGAATGTGTGAACTGACGGTGATATTCCAGCGTCAGCAGAGGATCGGCACTGGACTGGATCAATGCATCGGCATCCGCCAACAAGGCGGCCAAAAAACCTACCAAGGTGGCGGAGCGCGCTTCAGCTTTGTTGCTACAAGATTGGGCGAGCGTTCCACCCAACAAGCCATGAGTCAGAATATCCATCTATGCGCCGTCCACGTTCACTAGGGCAATGACCTGCAATCGCCGGGAGGCTCAAGTCTATACGCTATTTAATCGGCCTTAAAACGAGAATACCAACTCAGCTGTCATATTCCGGCCCGGTAACAAGAAGTATGAGTACGCTTTTTTATCCAGCAGATTGTTGATTGCTACCGATCCCTTCACCATTTGGGTGAATGCGTAGCCAACCTTGGCATTGACCATGGTGTGCGCGTCATAACTACCGGGCACGCCCTCTATCACATCGGTGTTTTGTGCATTCCAAAAGATATGGCTCACGTGACGCGCATTCACGTTGCCGGACCAAGCGTCCCGCTGTGCCGTCATGCCAATACCGATGATGTTTCTGGGGGCATCGGTCAGTCGCTTGCCGATGCTCAAAGGGTCGGCAACGTTCTCCAATATCCTAGAATCGATGTATGCGTAATTGGCATCCACTACCAACCAATTCGTCAACTCATATGATGTGCCTAGCTCTACGCCGCGCACTCTCGCCTTGCCTGCGTTGATGCGTTGCGAGAAAGATATGGCTGGTGCTGGAACGGTGCTTACTTGCTTCACATAGATCAGGTCGCTGAGTCGTGTCTCATAAATCGTTGCGCTCAACTTGAGTGCTGCGCTGGTGCGCCACTCACCACCCACCTCTAATGTCTCAGCTCGCTCGGGTTGCAGATTCGGATCACCTGTCGTCGTTCTGCTTCTGCTCGTTGATGAACTGTATAGATCCTGATTGGTCGGTGCACGGAAAGAGCGTCCAAAAGAAGCGTGCAATACCACAGCGTCAGCAGGCTTATAGGTCGCCGAAATTTTGGGGCTGAACGCAGTCACTTTGCGCTCTGCATATTTCGTCGTGCTGGCAGCAACGAAGTTATCGCCCTGTGCGCGCCAATCGTCCCAACGCCCACCCATATAGATTTTCAATGCTTCCGTCGCGCCGAACTCATCCTGAACAAAGAGGGAGGTGGTAGTCGAGTGACCGTTGTATCCACTACTCAGCGCCGTCTTGGTAGCAGAATCACGCCAATTGGACAGTGCATAAATCTTCTGTGTCACTTCATCTTTGTGTAACGCTAGGCCCGTGACCATGAAGTGATCATCACTCAGCGGGAAACTTAATTGCGCTGTTCCGTCGACACCACTATTAGGCGAATCAGACCATGTCCCCGCTCCACTATTCCAAACAGCCGTCCCACCCGCCGCCGAGAAGTTGTACGCGCGCTGGATTTTGGCAAGGTCGATCTTCAACAGACTGTCGCTTCCTATGCTGCCATCGTAGCCAACGAAATAGCGTGTCGCTGCTTCGTGCAAGGGCAGCGATGAAAACGGTGTGAAATCCGAATTCGCCAACGTGACTCGTTGCCCGTTGATACCCAGCGTGCCACCTGTCACCGGTGCGCCTGTCGCCGCATCACTCAGGTAGGAATTGAACTGGGTGTAGCCCACCTTGGTTTCCTGATGATTGATCCCGACAAAGATCTTGTCGTGCGCATTCAAGTCATAGAAGAATTTTGCGGTGGCATTGTTGGCTTGCCACGGCGTCTTGCCTAGATCACCGATCAGATAGGTTCGCACACCTTCGCGCGTGGTGATGGCCTGTGCACCATTTACAGCCGTTCCTGCCGCACCTGCAACGGGTGCCTTAACAATGAAATCATTCACATAGCTATCGCGTATCTGCCGCCCCACTCCTCCTGCAAAACCAAGCCCATTTTCCATCTTGTCGCGGAAATACACGCTGGCATCTTCACCGCTGGCATCCCCCCATCCTTTCTTGATCTTTACCGTTAACTCACGCTTGTCCGGTTGCTTGGAGATGATATTGACCACGCCACCGATGGCATTGCTACCGTATAAAGAAGAGAACGCGCCCGGCACGACTTCGACGCGCGCAATGTCTTCCATAAACGGCACGCGCCAATTCACTTTTCCTGACCCCGCATCCTGAATGGGCTGCCCATCCATTAGAACGAGTGTCCTTGTTTGATCTATGCCACGCAAAGACATGCCGCTCGTGCCGACAGTACCTTGTGATTGCCCCAGTGCACCTCCACGCACGTAAAGGCTGGGGATTTGATTCAGCACATCGCCCAAGCGTGAGACGTTCTTTGTTTCGATATTCTTGGCAGTCACCACGGTGACTGCCGCAGGCGCATCGGAAAGTGAAGTTTTGGTTTTGGTTGCGCTAACGACGACTTCATCCAGCATAGCTAACTCGTCCCTTTCCGATGCGCTCGCTGGATTAACCAGTCCACAGATACAGCCTAAAGTTAATGACATGCTTCCTCTGATTAACTGGGCTTTCATTATTTTTCTCCGATTGTATTTTTTTGTGAAAAAAAGGGTGAGTCACCTCACCCTTCCTTTAGTCCCTTTCTTCAATTCCGTCATTCCGGCGGGGAGCACAGGAATAGCGGCCGCAGAAGGTTACCAAAGAGTCTTAATAAACATCGTGCATCGTATTGTAAAGGTTGAAGTGCCCTGTTGGAGTAATGATCCTAGGATCATTGATGATCTTCTTCAGTTTGCGTGTCTTGTCATCAACCACGACGACGGCAGATTTCAGATTCGACGCACTCCACACAGAGAACCACACCTCATCGCCTGCCTTGTTGTATTCCGGCTGCACGACACGCTTGGCACCTTCACCCAAGTTTGCCCATGCGGCGATCGGCAATACCGTCACACCTGCCTCAAGGTTGTTGATGTCAAGAACACCCACTGATTGGTGCGTCGCATCATCAGGATTGAGCGGTGCATCGACCCACAGGTTTTTAGACTTTGGATGACTCTTGATGAACAATGAACCCGCACCAAGTCCTTTAACCTGCCTGACCATTTTCCAAGCAAATTTCTTGTGCTTCTCAGGATCAGTACCAATCACAGCGATCGTGTCATCACCCAAGTGGCTGGTCGCCCAAACCGGCCCAAATTTCGGATCGATGAAATTCGCACCACGGCCTGGATGTGGAACCTTACCCACGTCGATCACAGCAGCCAGCTTGCCTTCTTTAAGGTCGATGACCGCGATCTTGTTGGAGGCGTTGGCAGCATCCATGAAGTAGCGGTGAGTGGAAGTCAAACCACCATCATGTAGGAAGCGAGGCGTATCGATCGTCGTAGTCTTCATGTTGGTCAGATCTGAATAATCAACCATCAGAACCTTGCCGGTTTCTTTCACGTTGACCATGAACTCAGGCTTGTAATGCGAAGCCACGATTGCCGCAACGCGTGCTTCACGCACGAACTCGTTGGTTTCGGAGGCGATACCGCTGGTGGAAACCACTTTTAACGGCTTCAGCGTATCACCTTCATGCAACACATACTGAGGCGGCCAGTACGTACCAGAAATGGCGATCTTGTCTTCATAGCCTTTGAACTTGGAAGTCTCGATTGAGCGTGCTTCAACACCCGTTTTTACTTCAGCCACCACATTAGGCACCTTCGCCCACAAGTCGATCAGGCTCAACTTCGCATCGCGGCCCGTCACGTACAGATAGCGACCTGAAGCGGAGAAGCGAGAGATATGCACAGCGTAGCCCGTATTGAGCGTGGTGATAATTTCTTTGGTATCGCCATCGATCAGTGCCACTTTACCGTCGTCGCGTAGCGTGAGGGAAAAAATGTTGTCCAGATTGATGTTGTTCATCTTCTTGGTTGGCCGATCCTTCACTTCCACCAGAATTTTCCAAGTGGCAAGAATATCCTTCAAGCCCATTTCGGGAGGTGCTACCGGAGTTTGCTGGATATAGCGCGCCATCAGATCGACTTCTTGCTCAGTCAGTTCACCACCGGTTTGAAAGCCTGGCATACCACCAGGTGACCCATAGCCGATAAATGCTTTCAGGTACTCGGTACCTTTATCGATGGTCACATCGGGTGTCAGCTTTTTGCCTGTTGCGCCCTTGCGTAGCACACCGTGACAGCCCGCACACCGCTCGAAGAAAATCGTGCTTCCCTTAGCCAATTCCGCTGCGGTCATTGCCGGTGCTGCATCTGCATAGACACTGCTAACTGCAAAGGGCAAGGCTGCCAATCCAAATACTGATGCCAATACTTTTGCATATGGTAACTTCATGTTTATCTCCTCCAAGTTAATGAATGAAGCAGTAACAGCCACAACTGAAACTATTGAAGCGGATGCCACAGCCTACCCTTTGAGCAATCGAAAACACATATAACAGCTACACAAACGCCTCTATCCGAAAACTGCCGAACAAACTAGATTCGACCGAATGAAGGTTACTCCCTCTACTTACAAGCCCAGAATGAAATCCACCAAGGCTGCACTTTCTTGTTCCGTCATCTTTGGGCTTGCAGGCATCGGCATTGGCCCCCAAACACCCTTGCCACCCTTCATCATCTTGACGATCAGGTTTGCCCTCGCACTAGCATCACCCTTGTATTTATTTGCAACATCATTCCATCCAGGGCCGACTAATTTTTTCTCAATCGAATGGCAACCCATACAGTTGTATGTTTTCGCTGCTGCTGGGATATCCGCTGCGTTTGAGTTAACCGAAAAAGCCAATACAGTTGCTACTACTGCGCTTATAACAATCGATTTCATGACATCCCCCCAAAGAATTCATGTTTGAAAATAATAGCCAGCCCAATGGCACCTTTGATACATGTACTGATAATGCATGTTTGCAGGTTATGATGATTTATTGCTGCCTGTCAAGGGGGAGTGTGACATTTTGTCGCACCCCTTATAAGTACGAATAAATTCAGGGGGTGAATGTTGTGGGCTGTAAAGTCCGGAAGGGGCCATTCCAAGTATACTGAATAAGGCTTATGGTTCTTTTTGTAGCGCACCTTCAGGCAAAATCCGGTAATTTGTTTCATACTTTTCGCTGCCCTGAACGTACTGCTTAACGGAGATTGATTGACCATCAACGTTAAGCATAATTTCTATGTACTGGTAATTCTTGAACACTTCTTCAATATTTCGCAACTCTCCAGACTCCCAAGGCTTCCGATCCGGATCAAAATCGTCGAAGTAGTATTTCGTACCAAGCACCAAATCTTGAAGATGTACTTCCGCCCCCATTGATGGGGTTATTAATAAGGGGAACAACAACGTGATGCTGTAAATCACACGCTTGATTATTAAGGTATTCATAATTGGAATGCCCCCGAGTAAACTCATTCTAAGTAAGTGAATTTATACGCCCACTGCAGCATCTCTTCCAGCGTTTGTCCCGAGAGAAGGGATGCACTACAATTCGGTGCACCTCAAACCGTATCGTAAAATTTGCGCCCCTGTCTGTTGTGCACCAATCGACCAACCAAACCTCGCTGTAACACCCGGAATATTTAGATATGCTCATTCAGCTTGCACTCACCGGCTTGATCGTTGCCATGTTGCCGCTTGCCACGGTCTGGGTTTCCAATGATTTGAACAAATACAGAAAATTAATCTGGATCACCCTCTTTCTCACCTTTGACTTAATCATGTTCGGTGCGTTTACTCGACTAACCGATTCAGGTCTTGGATGCCCTGATTGGCCTGGCTGTTATGGCTACGCAGATCCAATAAAGGCACATGCAGATATCAGCACCGCTGAAGCCGCCATGCCTACTGGCCCTGTTACGGTCGTCAAAGCATGGATTGAGATGATTCATCGTTACTTTGCGATGGGTATCGGCGTACTCATCGTTGCAATGATGCTGATCTCATGGCGCAGATGGTTACAATCCAAACGCACAGAATCAAAATTCTCGCCGGTATTCCCAACTTTCCTGTTCGCATTCGTCTGCTTGCAAGGGGCGTTTGGTGCATGGACAGTCACCATGAAACTGCAACCAATCATCGTGACGATTCATTTGCTATTGGGAATGGCTTTGCTCGCATTATTGGCTTGGTATGGTTCGCGCCAAAGTACCCAGCCAAACATTCCGGCATCAGCTCCTTTTTTACGCACACAAACAGTGCTGGCTACCGCGATGTTGGCGATTCAAATTGCACTTGGCGGATGGGTCAGCACCAACTATGCGGCGCTGGCGTGCATAGATTTCCCCACGTGTAATGGTACATTTATCCCACCAATGGATTTTGCCAACGGCTTTACGCTGTGGCGCGATCTAGGCATGACAGCCCACGGTGATTACTTGCCTTTTGATGCACTCACGGCGATTCACTGGACGCACCGCATATTTGCCTTCATCGTTTTTACAATAGTCGGCTGGGTTGCAATAGTCGCCATGCGCACTGCCCGTCTGCGCAGAACCGCACGCTGGCTACTGCTTCTAATCGGGCTGCAGTTATTGGTTGGCATCGCCACCATCTTCCTGCAACTCCCCTTGTTGCTGGCTGTCATGCACAACGGTATCGCAGCACTTTTATTGCTACTGCTGATTATTCTGAATCAAAAACTCAAGCATTAATCGCAGCTACTTGCTGCCCATCTTCGGCTTCGAATAATGATGACGATGAGCCATGATTACTTTGTGGCCTTGTTTGTAGCCGGCTTCAGCTGTGTTGCGTGCGTCAGTCTGACACTCAATGCAGCACTCTTCTCTTCGACGTAATCACTGCCGTGATCGAAACGCCAAACCCAAGCACTGGCGCGGCGCGTCTTGAAAGTTGTATCTGTCCAGTAGCTTTCCGTCTTGGACTCGGGAAAATATGCTAACGCAAGTGTAGGGCCAGGAAAGGGGACGCTGCTATCCACAATGGTATTCAATTCAAAGCGGCTGGGCAGATACCAGTCGTTATAGCCACAGAACTTCTTGCTATTGAATTCTTTGATATATGACTCGGTATCGCACGCACTCCCGACACATACGCCCCCTTTAGGTTTACCCGCCCAACCACCGTTCGTGACCTGATCCGAGTCAAACCAACTGTAGGTATTGTTTATGTTTTGCAAACCCGCTTCGGTTGTTTTGACTTCCCAAATCAAACCTGTTTGATTGTCCAGCACACAAGCCCAAGGTTTTTTGGTGGGGTCACTACCATCATTCACACTGCCATCCTGATTGATGCGCGTCATATCAAAAACGAACGGCTTAGGGGTCAACGCCTCTCCACAGCCAACCATGCCAAGCGAGCAAAGCAATAGCAGCACCATGTTTTTGCAAGGATGGGGAAAAACAAAATGCGCCCCGCAATTCTTGATTGATTTTTTCATTTTATAAACCTGGATGCGATGACTGGAGATGCTCAAAAGAGTCCAGTCGATTATCATTGAACGGTGCATGATGTTCAAGCATAAAGAACGATTGATGAAGAGCTGTGTATTTTCAATTGCATTCACTTCTCCATAATCTGTTTATTGATTTTCGGGGTGGAACGGGTAGCATACAGCTCAATAAGTAGTAGTAAATAACCGATGGAAACTGAGATCATGAAGCTATTCGCCCTGTTGTATGTCATCTCGTTCGCGCTCTTGACTGGGTGTGATGGCAAAGATAGTAAAACGTCGTCATTCAACACTATGTCCACCGATACAAACATCTCCAAAAATATATCTGCTGAGGCTTCCCTCACCTCTAATTCCGCCCCCACAACCTCACCTCTTGGCGAGCGTGTATATAAAAGTACTTGCAGTATTTGCCATCAATCCGGATTAAGGGGGGCCCCAAAAATGGGCAGTGCGCGCGACTGGGAGCTCCGCCTTGCTCAGGGCAAGGAGACCCTGTACAAACGCGCCATAAATGGCTACCGAGGTGAGAAAGGCTCTATGCCATCGCGTGGATCCAACGCAAAACTATCGGAAGCTGATGTCAAAGCCGCAGTGGATTACATGTATGAGCATGCAATACCCGCTTGGGATATCGGAAAATAATTCCTTAGCAGAAACAATAGCCGACGCATTTTTCGTTGGTTATTGTTAACCAATCGAACTCAATCTCCAACCAACCGGCACAGACCTAGCGTGTCAGCGGCAGTATTGACAGCGCCATTTGGAATATCTTTAACTCTGTCACCAGTTGATCCAAGTCAGCAGAGGCCGCCCAGCATTCTTTGATTCGCTCACGCTGCACTCGACTACGCAATCGCGGCTCTCTTTCAGCCCCCAGACGCTCATCTGTCCACATCACACCCAGTCGATGCAGACAGTCCCCTTCCCTGCACCCCGTTATCAACACCCCATCGACACTGCCTTCACGCAATGCATACTCAATAAAAGAGGGAGGTAACATGGCGATACATGGCAGACTAAATACAGCGACACACTGACTGCGCAACAACTCGACATCAGCCGCGTTATCACAGCCAACGACCATGATGCGCACATCCCCTTCAAGTTTAGCAATACCGTTCATCATTGCTTCGCGCAAGCCCGACATCTGCAACGATGGCATCTCGATGCCGCTGATGTATTGCACCTCCCCTCTATACGGACTGGAAGAGGGGCAAGCGCCTACGCATATTCCACAACTCACACAGCGGTTAGGTACAACTACCGCCTCTTCCGGAAAGTTCATGCCGTCTGTGCGTTTCCGCATGACAACTGCCTCATAGGGACAGTCGGCAACACATAGCCTACATCCGCTGCAATCCTTCAGACTCACTTCGGCCACAGGTATCTGCACCTGCTTGCTAGGCAACCACGGTACGATGCATAGTAGCAGCGTGATTCCCAACACCAGTGCCCAAACCTGCCCCGCAGTCCACACATCGAGTAATGGATAAACCCACAAATAGAACCAGTCGATGTACAAATTGTCTGGCTCGACTGACACATCGGCCACACCTTGGCTCTGTACCGGCACAATCAAAGCCAGCACAAGCATCATCAGCAGCATCCCTATCGCCAATCCTTTTCTTGGATTCACCACGGGATAGCTGATACGCATGATGTGTATCCAAAGCAAGAACAGGATCAGCAACGGTACGGTCACATGCGCGAAAGAAATCAGCGTAAAGAATCGATCATTCAGTGCTTCATAGGTGATAAAAGTGCGCGCCATCGGTTCGCTGAATATCGGGAGCCAGTCCAACCATTCAACCGTAGCTACCACGCTATATTGAGCCAACTTATCCCACACCATCCAATAACCATTGATTCCGGCGACGAATATTATCCACAAAAGAATCACACCGGTAACCCAGGCAAACCAGCGTGCTCCACGATAGCGCCCTAAGATGTATTCGCGTAGCAAATGAAGAATCATCACCAGCACCATCGCGTCCGAAGCGTAGCGATGCAAGCTGCGCATGATGCCCCCCAGATACCATTGTTCGTTGGTGTAGTACTCAACCGAAGGGTAGGACAACTCAATACCCGTCTTATAAAAAACGTAGATATATGCGCCGCTTATTGCAACCACCCAAAAAAAATAGAAGCCCAATGCACCCAAGTGATATAGCGGATTGAGTTTGTGGCCGAATATTCTGTTGAGAATACCGTCGAGCCAGAGCAGCCCCTTGCGCGCAAAAGAGTTTTGATTATGGATGCTCAAATCAAGATCCTCGCCTCGCTACCGTCGGCAACAATGTCGAATATAATGCGTAGCAAGGATTTATGTGTATCGCGCGTTGACATCCAAATTGGCGGCTGACGTTAACTTAAAAATAGGGGAGAATAAAATTGGAAGTCATCTACTACACCTTAATAGCTGCCGGACTTTACCTTGTGTCGAGCTGGATACTTGACCGAATAGAAGTTTCGCGCGGCGCGCGTTTCGAATATCGCAGCTTCATCTTCTTCTTTATCATTCTGACGTTGGCCATCATCGCATTTGGTTTGATCAACTTAACAATGCCATCATCGGCAGCGTAATAAAAATCACGAATCAAGAAACACCGGCGTAATCCCGATACGGATAAGCAAAATTACATGTTTCCCTTGATTGCACCTATCCGTTGCGACGCATTGATTTGAACACCACCACCAAGAACATGATGCCGCCAATCACGGCGATCAATCCGCCCAGACCCATCAATCCCATACCAGCCGTCTGCGCAAACCCGTGCAACGCTTGCGCGGAGCCCGCCACCTTGCGTTGAACGCCATAACCGCCAGACCAAAGCAATCCGAGAATGTGCAACAACTGCCCCGCACCATACACATAGGGCACTAGCGTTGCCCATTTCAGATTCGGCTCACGATAACCAATTCGCGGCAATAAATACAAGGTAAGCCCCATAAATGCCAAGCTGATCGCACCGCCTGTTCCATGATAGTGAGCGGTGATTATCGTGTTGCTATCTTGAATCAACAGACTGATACCAGCACCAAATGCAAACAGCGAAATCGAACAGAACAGCGTTGCTCGCCAGGGATTGGTTACCGCAGTTCCTTTTACCGACCAAATTCCCCATAGCACCGCCAAACCGATTGGTACAGGTGAAAATGCACCGCCCACTTTCATTAGCTGAGTGAACTGCTCGACGTAATCCCCCATCACACCGACATACGACAGATAAATGACCGGAACGTAGAACACGGGAATCAATCCGAGCAACAGCAGTCCAGATGCAACTCGCGGCGACAATGGGTTCTTGGCGCCACAGGCTTCGGCCAACCACAGCCATCCCGCCAGCATCAACAACAAGTAGGTGAACTGCAGTACGTGTCCGCCGCCCCAGAAAACCAAGTCGTAATACTGCGTACTATCGTAAGAGTCGGGAATGAGTATGAATGACCAAACGAAAGCGGCTAGCGCAAACACGGTGGTGATGGCTGCGGAATAAAAACCGATCCGAATCGAGCCTTCCCCGCTACGCCAGTAGTTGAAAGCTGGCACAGCTATAAGGCTACGCAGCACCAATACCGCTACACCAATAGTGAACACAATCAATCCGGTGAAAAAGAACGTGCTCTGAATAACTGGCACGTAATTACTCATTAGCGGCGTGCCTGCCTCGACGAACGGAGACAACACAATAGCGACCGCACCGATCCAAGCCAGAACCAGTGCCAACCAGCCAAATCTGATGAATTGTGCCGAAGAGTTCAGGCTCCACAACACGCCCGCAAATGCCATGAACCACAGCAACACAGACAAATCCACATGCACCACGAGCGCGGAATGAAAGAAGTCCACCCACGGGAAGACATCCTGAACATAAGGAGTGCGCGAAAGCACCAGAAGGATCGCGAATACCCCCGCACCTACAAGCGATGCAATTCCTAACTTTAGCCAACCCGCTGCCAATCTGCGGCTATCCTCAGACGGCAGGGTGAGCATAAACCCCCGCGTGCTCTGTGCTTCAGTTACATCCACATCATCATTATTTTTTGCCACGTTCTCACTCAAAGAAACCATACCAATCCCTCACAATATATTCTTGTTCTTATTCTTAAAAATAAACCCGCCTGTTGCCGAATTAAAATCAATCACCATGATGCGCCCCGGCGCCAGATCAACTGTTTCCTCGTGCATATAGTTGAACTCTTCACCAGTATGATCTTTTAGTCGCGCCTTGAGTGTATGTACACCCGCTGTCAAGGTGATGCGCCGGTAGATATTGGAAGTGCCACTGCGCGCAAAACCGTTGGGCTTCATTACGATGTGATATAACTGTTTTCCATCCATTTCCAACTCAACCACCACATCGGCACGTTCGCGGCTCAGACATATTGTGGTTGCTTTACGCTGGTACATGGGAAGCTTGGCAATTTCTTCTGGGGTACGCTCACGGCACGCCTCTTTAAGTTGACCCGCATGGCTGAAGCTCAATTTTATCAGCGTCTCATCCGGTAACAGATTGGTGTAAGGCGGAAAGGAAGAGAAGTAGCCGACCACTCCTGCAAATACTGCATATACCACCGCCTGCCCCATATATTGCAATGGCTTACTCATATTTCACCTCCACTGAGTCGAGCGTTGCTTTGGCAACATCAAGCGGGTAACAGGCAACAAAAAATGCATCTGAAAAATACTGATCCTCGGGTAGTCCATGTGCAATGAAAGGTGCACGGCTGGCTTCAACCATCCCCGGCGAACCACAGGCATAAACCTGATAGTCATCTAATTTTGTGCAATCCTGCAAAACAGCCTCATGCACCAAGCCGACTCTGCCACTCCAACCATGCTCAGGTTTAAATTCGGACAAAACTGGGATAAATGTAAAATTCTCATGGGCCTGTTGCCATTTATCAGGCAGATCTGAGTATATGTCTTCGGGCGTTCTAGCGCCCCAGTACAATGTTATGGGGCGGGTTATGCCCACATTGAAAGCATATTCCACAATGCCTTTGAGAGAGCCAAATCCGCACCCCCCGGACATCAAAATGATCGGTTTTTGACTGTCCTCATGCAAATGAAAATTACCGTATGGCCCCTCAATTTGAAGCACTTCACCAACTTTCATCTCGTTGAATACACGACCGGTAAATTTCCCGCCCTCCACGCGGCGAATATGTAGCTGCAGGTGTTCCGCATCATGTGGCGAATTGGCGATGGAGTAACTACGTTTACTACCGTCTTCCAGTAAAACAGCTACATACTGCCCCGCCATAAAATCTATGCGCTGATTCCCTTCCGCCACCAAGTCAATCAGCATCACATCCGGCGCGGCGTGCGCCATTTTATTCACACGAAAACTCAGAACCTTGATTGAGAATCGCCTACCTTGATCAACCTCATGACACTCGATGTCAATATCTGATAAGGGTTTGGCGCAGCAGAAGAGTGCTTTACCTTGAGCCCTTTCCGCTTCGGTAAGTGCGCCCTCCTGATAAGTACCGTAGTCAACCGTACCCTTCAGTATCCTGCCTTTACATTCACCACATGCCCCGTCACGGCAAACATAAGGCAGGCTGATGCCCTCCCGCAGAGCAGCTTCCAGTACTGTCTCACCATCCATGGATGTTAAAGAATGTCCGCAGGGAATAGTGTTAATTTGATGCTCGCCCTTACCACGTTTAGACCATCCCAAGAAGGGCAACAACAAAGTGAGCACGGTAAACCCTCCTGACAATGCCCACACCTTGCCGCCCCCCCAAGAATAAAGCAGAGGAAATGTCCACAAATAGAACCAGTCGAATTTCAGTGTAAAAGCGGTGGCATCAAGGTCGCTATGCCCCTGACTCAACGCTGGGTAGATCAAGGAAAGCACAATCAGACATAGAATTAAACCGATCGTGAGCGGCTTTGGTGGAGATGTTTTCGCTTGAGGAACACGTTGTGTATGAATCCAGATTAGCCCGAAAATTGCCAGTGGAACACCAATATGGATTAGGGAGAGTAGCGAAAAGAAACGATCATTCACACTGCCCGATTCAAGAAAATTGCGCGCTAGTGGTGCGCTGAATATAGGTAGCCAATCCAACCATTCCACACTGGCCACGGCCAAGAATTGCGCAAGGCTATCCCATACCAACCAGTAACCATTGATGCCGGCGATGTAAACCAGCCACAACAAGGCGACCCCCGTAAACCACGAGAACCAGCGAAAGTTGCGGTATCGATCAAAGACAAAGTTGCGCAACATATGCAAAACACCAGCCAATATCATCGCATCAGATGCATAGCGGTGCAGACTGCGCATGATGCCGCCCAGATACCATTGCTCGTGCGTGATTCGCTCAACCGAGGCAAATGCATCGTCCACACCAGTGTCATAAAAAATATAGATGTAGAAGCCACTGACAACGATGACCCAGAACATCAGATACGTAATGGCACCCAGATAATAGAACGGATTTAAAGTTGCCCCAAAAACACTGTTGAGCAGACTTTCAGTGCGCATAAAAACACGCTGACCTACTTTTTGTAGAAGTTTAATCATTGGAAATCCAGTGGAAAATACTAAGGATGAGTAAGCATCAAGCCTTTAATGTTGCTTGCGCTCAATTTCAATCATGAACGGGAAGTTCCCGCTTGGGGCTACGCCGATACTCAACCACGATCCACCAGATGACGAGGGATGAAACAAAGAACCCCCATCCAAATCCGTAAATCTCGTTGTAATTCACCACATATTTACCTGTCTTAGTGTCATAGACCGTACAAAAAAGTTTGACTTTGTTTACAACACCCGCCAACCCAGACTCGGATGTTTGAATCTTGTAAATCATATCCCGCATGGGTTCGAGCAATGTTTTATTCAGAAATTCTTCGCCATATATCTGCCGATAAACTCTGCCTTCTTGGTCAATAAATGTCGTCTGCGTTATATGATTAAAACCACCCTCATCCGTTGGGTAAAAAGTAAATCCCAAGTCTTGGCTTAATTTTTTTATTGTTTGCGGATCGGCACTGACAAAGTCCCAGTTCTTCAAGTCAACATCCATCCGCTTGGCAAACAGATCCATCGCCTCAGGCGTATCGTTCTCAGTATCAAACCCAATCGTAAGAACACCAAAGCTGTTTTGTCCAAATGCAGATTGGGATAACTTGAGTGCAGTCAAACTACGAGTTGTGGTTGCACAGATGATTGGGCAGTGCGTGTAGATCATGCTGATAACCAGCGGCTTGCCCCGATAGTCAGCAAGACGCACTTTGCGTCCGCTCCTATCTAAGAAAGTATAGTCACCGACTTGATTGCCTATCGCCGCTTGGCTAATTCTCAATATTTCTTTTTCATCTGGAATCTGCGAGGTTGGCTTGAGCGTTTGAACATGCGATGTTGCTGACGAGGTGGTTGGTTTATTCATCTTTATACTGCCGTTATCCCACCCGCGCGACAAATAAAATAACATTCCAGGCAACAACACCCCGAAACTCAAAACTGCCAAGCTTATCGGTAACCAATAGCGCCGCATGATCACACCTTCATGAATTCTGAATCATCGAAATGATATTCATATCCGCACCACCAGAGATTCATCAGGAACACAACGAATCAAGAAGCTAAATATATTTCCAACATCAACGACATCATAAGTACGGTGAATTGCACCAGCGAGGCCACAAAATTGGCCATGGCAGTTTGTTTTGTAGGGTTACGTAAAAGCTGTACGCTCTTGACGATGAAATAAGCTCCACCCAACACTGCACCCGTAAGATATATCCAACCCAGACCATAAAACACCGGCAACAGTGATACCGCTACCAGAAGAAGTGTGTGCCCCAAAATAATCCGCGCTGCCTTCTTATCCCCTTTCACCACTGGCAACATAGGCACACCTGCCGCCTCATATTGCTCACGAATGACGATTGCCAAGCTCCAAAAATGAGGCGGTGTCCATAAAAATAGCACCAACGCAAGCAGGATCGGAAGGGGACCGAACGAGGGATCGACTGCTGCCGCACCGGCGAGAACTGCAAAACTACCCGCCAATCCGCCAAATACAATATTCAACCAAGTACGCCGTTTTAGCCAAGCGGTATACACAATGGCGTAGGTGAACGCTCCGAGAAAAATATTGAGTGCTGTCATCGCATTGAATGCGAACGTGGCGGATGCCACTGCAACCACCAGCATCAAACCAATGATCCACAGCCATTTTCTAGTGTGCTGGAAATAGCCATTCACAAATGGCCGGTTTGAGGTGCGCGTCATTTTGGCATCGATATCGCGCTCATAGTATTGATTAAAAGCGCCAGCAGCAGCAGAGGCTGTCATCACCGCCAGCGATAGGATCAGGACTTGCCAACTGGACAGTGATGCACCAGGTGTAATCGCCATGCCACCCAGAGCAGCCAACGTAATCACCACGCCTATGCGCAACTTGAACACGTTGATGTATTGCCTAACAATCACCATGAATCCCATATCCATATTCCCCTTCACTTCAAGACTCAGTTTTTGTTTGTGGATTGATACTACAGATCGAAATCTCTAGCTTAAGTTATCTCAGTTCATACGCTGCACCTAACCAACTTAAGTTAGAGGCTTCTGAATCTGGGAGGGCTACCGAAGCCGCCCTCCCATCATCCGAACTACATTAGGACAAGCCCCATATCGTGGACAAGTATTTGAAGTTCACGAAATAGTACAGCACAATGGTTGCAAACAAGATCATAGCAAGGATGAAGGTGCCCGGTGCTTCCATACCCCACATACCCACATGTTTGTTCCCAGTTCTTTCCGCGACCACATCGGCATCTTCCACTTTAGGCCATGGCGCAGCATCTTCCGCGATGCGCTCACCCGTAAAGATGGAAGCAAGCACTACCACAATGAACATGATCGCTCCAACCGACATAATCACACCAAAAATTTCGCCCATATCCATCAATCCTTTGGCGATTTCCGGATATTCATAAGCCAGCGGTTGCCCCGCAAACGTGATATCCGCATGACGACGTTGCACACCCAAAGTGCCTGCTCCCATCATTGCAATCGAGAATACCCAAGCACCCAGACTAAAGATGTAGGGCTGCAACTTCGCCACCCCCGGCAAAGCAATCTTGCGCTGGAAGACGACCGGAATCAGCCAGTAGGTGACCGCCATGAACGCCATTGTCGTCCCCGCCACAAGGGTGCCATGGAAGTGACCTGGGAGATACATGGTGTTATGGATGACCATGTTGATTTGCTCTACGCTCATCACCACGCCGGTCACACCACCGATGAAACCGAAGCCTACCAGCGACAGGAACATGCCAGAGAAAATCGGATTACCCCACGGTGCCTTGCGCAACCAAGTGAACAAGCCAGTATTCATACCTTTCCGGCGTTGTGCGACCTCAATTGAGCCAGGGACAGTCAAGCCGTGAATCATACTGGCCAGCACAGCAAGGTAAATTGCATAGCTGGTGTTGAATATCTTCCAAGTTGAAGTCAATCCAGGATCAGACAACAAGTGGTGAGCTGAACCCAGTTGCAGGAAAAGGATATACAACAGGAACGCCCCACGACTCACTTTTTCCGACATTGGCTTGGCGCCAAACACCAGGGAAGCGATGAGATACCAGATGGAGATATGAGCAACCACGTTGATTTGCTGCGAAGAGTGACCGAATGCCCACCAGATAACCCGATACATCATCGGATCGATGTAGCTAATCAACCCGACCGACCAAAGGAAAGTCGGGATCAAAATCATTGCACCAGAAACCAGCGTAAATACCGCAATTACGGTTGCTGTCACCCCGCCGAATACCACTAGAGGAAGCGATCCTTCATAGGTTTTCTCTCTTTTGGCAACCACCAATGTGCCAAGAAATACGAAACACCCAATCAGCGCGCCCACGGCAAAAATAATCAATCCCAAGTAGAAGTGTGGAGCTGCCTGAAGTGGCGGATAGGAAGTCATCATCACGCTGGAATTGCCTTGCAATACTGCCACAGCAACCATGGCCGCACCAACCAACATGAGCCAGAATTGCGTCCAAGCCCAACGCGGCGTTGCAAGCCGACTACCCAACACATGCGATGCCAAGAAATACAGTACCGCCATTTCAAAGAAAATGATCCACACGGCCAAGTTCACCAAACCATGCGCGGTCAAAGCCATATAAAACAGGTCTGGGCTGAGTAATTGCACACTCGGCATACGCGTAAGCGCTACGCCGAGTCCGAACAAACCACCAACCAATAGAAACACGACCGCCGCAAATGCGTTCCATTTAACTAGTGTGTTGGCTGTTCGATTTATTTTCAGTCCAGATACGGGATCGACTCGAAAGTCAGATATAGATGTTGAGGTCATAACTCATCACTCCTTTACGTAAATTCTGCCCAACATCGAATGATGCCCGATGGCGCCAGACCCACCACAATACTCACCGCAGGCAATAGCAAAAATACCAGTCTTATTCGGAGTTACCGTTGTGACCTGCTCGTAGCCGGGATAAACCTGAAAATTGATATTCTCCGGCTGCAAAGAGAATCCATGACCAACATCATAGGACGAGATATGCAAACGGTATTTTTCACCTTTCTTTAGCTCCAGAATGGGGCGGAATTGCCATTGCATGGCAGCCAGATACACGTCACTACCGGGTGGCGGTGCCACTACATCTTCGCCTGTAGCTTCATCTTTACGAATCGCATATTTGGCTGTCATCTCATCAACCTTGGCAGCATACTTCTCAACCGTGGTCCTGTAGGTCTCGTTGCTCATGTTTTGTGGCCCAACAAAATGCCAGCCAATCATCCAAACAAACATGAAGACGCACCATGCAAAGGCGAGCACAATCCACCAAATCTCAGTACGCTCTATCGGCGCACGCCACCAGTCTGCTTCGGGGGGGGTATAGGCTGTTCCCATGATTAAATTTCTCCTTAACTATTTGGTTTTTATGACAATAATTTATCTGTGCATTTCTAGTTACGGAGCCTGAACGACGTTCATTACATCCCATAATCCCCAAAACGTATAAACAACCATCGGCACCAACACTCCCAGTGCCAACATAAGCCACTGGTTATCCAAAGCTTTTTGCATGAAATGTGGGCTTACACCACTTGATTTTGATTCGGACATTTTTTCACCTCCCTAATAATGTTTGACGAAATCCCAAATGCGACGATTTACTGCAACAACAACTCAGTGACCGAGTATTGCAAACATACCAATAATGAAATAGAGCAAAGCCCCCGATGCGATTAAGACGATCAATAAAAACGAGCCATTCTGCCTCAATTGCCTTGCAAATCCGGCAAACATCCCTTCAGACCGAATCTGTTCCATTCCATTCTCCAAGTTATTAACTGACATATAAGCCACTCCTTAGCTTCTCCACTGGGTACCCCATAGTCAAACCAATCGTGATGTAAAGAGTGAAGCCACGAGGCCTTATGTAACCTACGACCCACTCTGCAATCACGCTAATACATGTATTAGCAGTACTTGTTAAAGACAATAATCCCGATGCTGGAGGTTGTCAAGCAAAAGTGCGTCAAATTGCCACACCCTTTTTCTGGCAAATCTTGACTTGTAAATGGCAAGCAATATTTCTATGATAGGCAGAGCGAATTAAATTCGTCGGTTGCGTAGCGTTGGAACCCAATAATTTAATAAACACAATCATCCTCTTCATAGCATTACCCCCTTAGCGGCCAAGTATGAAACTGAAAACCACTACGCCATACTGTGTACTTCTGACATTTCTGATAGTTTCGATAGCTGACGCCGAGCCTATCGTCAACGGCTGCAAGATCAAACGAAGAACCAGCTGTCCTGGTGTCGATCTTTCAGGCAAGAACTTACGCAACTCCAATCTGGCAGGTGCCGATTTGGGAAGCGTCAACTTGTCTGGCGCCAATTTGAGCGGTGACAAGATTTCTGAAGCCAACCTGACCAACGCCAACTTATTCAAGGCAGATCTGTCCAATACCAACTTATCGGTTTCTTATTTAACGGGGGCCAACCTATCACATGCCATTCTGACGAAAGCCAACCTTTCTGATGCCAGCCTCTCCAGCGCAAACCTGTCAAATGCCAATTTGCAGGATGCGAATTTGTCGCTGACCAACCTCAAGGGAGCGAACCTGAGCAATGCCGATGCTACGAACGCAGTCTTTATGATGAGTAGTATGGTTGGCGCAAACCTAACTCGAACCAATCTCACCGGAGCCACACTTGTGGGAGCTGATTTGCGCAACGCCATTTTAAAAGACACGTTTTTTTGCAAAACCACTATGCCGAACAGAACAATTGACAACAGTAGCTGCCCCATTCCGCCTTAGGAGAAGCACATTCACAAAACATACTTCAAACTTGTTCTGGTAACTTTCGTACTGGCATTTATCGCAGTCGTGTTGAGCGCCTATGTAAGGCTTGCCGATGCCGGACTCGGTTGCACCGACTGGCCAAGTTGCTATGAGAATAACGCGTTAATGGAAAGTCAAACGCCGCGAGTTGATGCACCCACGAGGACTTACACTTCATGGCAGCGCAAGTTGCACAGTCAGATAGTGATGCTGTTGGGGTTTTTGTCTATCGCAATCAGCGGAATGGCCTGGTTAAAACGGAAGGAATTGCGACAATCCCCTTTGCTACCGAGTTTGTTGACCGGTTTGATGGTGTTTCTGGCGCTATTCGGCATTTTGGCTTTTTCTCGCCTTCCGCGTGCGGTCATTGTTCCGGTGCATCTGGCTGGTGGGGTTACCATGCTAATTTTGCTGACTTGGATGTTATTGCGCCAAATGCCGCGCATCAACCTGATTGAGCCAGACAGCACCCGTCAATGGAGTTTATTAGCTGGGTTGGGACTGCTGATTCTAGTGATTCAAATCATGCTCGGTAGCTGGGTTAGTTCGAATTTTGCAGCTATCGCTTGCACGAGTTTCCCTCTTTGCGAAGGCTCTCTACTACCCGTGATGGATTTCTCATATCCCCTAGATAGCTCCACGCTTGCCCAGGAAAGACTCATTGCAATCCACTTGATGCATCGTTTCGGCGCGATACTCGTTTGGAGTTATTTATGCTGGTTAGCTTTGGCTATCGTCAAACTGGGCGGGATGAGGAAGATTGGCTTATCCCTATCGGTATTGATTACCCTTCAATTCGGACTTGGGATAGCTAATGTATTCATTGGAATGCCTCTTGCAGGCGCAGTGTTACACAATGCACTTGCAATGACTTTACTGGTTGTTTTGGTTGTTTTGAATTTCAAACTAAGTTGGCGATGAACATAACGGCTTATTGCATCAATATTAATTCCGCTTATCTTGAATTCCTTGCTGGTCTGACTTCTGCTTTCACATCCATCGTTACAAAGAGCTGGTCTGCTTGTTTAAATTTCAACGTAAGTGGCACAGCTTTCCCAACCTCCAGCGGAGACTTTAGACCAACCAGTGTCAGGTGGTAACCATGTTCACTGGTCATGTCGGCACGGGTATTGGCCAGCAAGTCGATAGTCTGCACTTGAATGGTCTTCATCATTCCGGCCTTATGGAGCATGGTTCGTAGTTCTACCGTTTTTGATTTGGGGCTGTAAGCATCGACCAAGGCGACAGTCTGTTTGCTGGTAATGTGCATGTACAAATTGGCGGTCTCCTTGCCGGATGAAGTCGCAAAAGCCCAAGCATTATCGATCTGAATATCTGCCGCACACACGGTGGAGCTCATCAGCAATCCAGACATCAGCCCCGCAACTCCGCGCCAGATAGCATGAAACAAAGTATTCATGGTGACCCTCCTCTTAAAGAAAACTTAATGACAATCCACCGACAGCGAGCATTTTCCGCTTATTTTCGTTTTTGTGACTTATGGAACTTGATTATCGACTCCTTCGGTAAAGGTAACAGCTCAGCCTCGATCACTTTGCCGTTTCGAACCAGATCCGCCAGCGAAACTTTTCGTAATCTGGCTAGAAATGCCTCCAAGGCTTCATCAAGAACGCTATTCAACTTGCATACTTCAGAAATCACACATTGATTGGTCTCTGAATTAAAACATTCCACCAGATCAAAATCTTCTTCCGTCGCTCGCAACACCATCTCAAGGTTAATTTCTTCCGGTGGGAGCGCCAAACGCACCCCGCCGTTGCGCCCGCGCACACTCTCAATGAGTCCCTGCTTGGTGAGTTCGTGGGATATCTTTACTAGGTGATTCTTTGAGATGGCGAAACGATCACTCACCTCCTGAATGGTCGCCAATTTATCTTTGCAAATGGCCAAATACATCATCAACCGAAATCCGAGATCCGAATATTGTGTCAGTCTCATCGCTGTTTTTCCTTGGAAATTAAGATATGCATGCGACTCGTCAAATCAACAACAATGACGCCCTGTGATAGGGATGTGGAAATTTTGTTGCAAAGTTTCGGACTCATTTTGTGTGCAACACCATTAAGTCATTTCTGAACATGCATTCATTCTACATCTTTAGAGATTGCAGTTACTAGTGGGATTTGTGATATTGGCCTCCTTCTAATCAGTCAACGTTAAATACCCCACTCGCATCGCCAACGTATTAAGCTCTGGCATAATCAGCGTTGAAAATTTCATATCGCAACAACGCCATTTAACAATTCACGCCCCATTTTATGGACACTTCACTGCTTAAACATATTCATCTCACCTGTGTAGGAATCAGCTACGCCATGTTCATTATAAGAGGCTTGTGGCTGATGAATCACTCTCCACTTCTACAGCAGCGCTGGGTGAAGATTGCCCCGCATGGCATCGACACCCTGCTACTTACCAGCGCGATTCTGCTTGCTTGGCAACTCGGCTACTCACCTATGAATTCCCCCTGGTTGGCTGCAAAGATCTTTGCGCTACTGCTCTATATTGGCCTCGGCATGGTGGCATTCCGGTTCGCCCAAACGAATCAGCTACGACTTATCGCATGGCTTTCAGCACAACTCGTATTTCTATATATCGTCGCGGCAGCGATCACACACGACCCCTTACTCTCGTTGTAATTTACTTGCCTTTACATACACATCTCACACAAACCGTCGCCATTATCGGCGGCGGTCCTGCGGGCTTGATGGCGGCGGAAGTGCTGGCGCAAGCCGGCATCTGTGTTGATGTTTATGACGCGATGCCCAGCGTGGGACGCAAGTTTTTGATGGCAGGCAAAGGCGGCATGAACATCACCCATGCCGAAGCGTTCGATATTTTCGTTACCCGATATGGCGCGCGTCGCACACACGTCGAAGCATTGTTGCGTGACTTCCCGCCCAGCGCGTTGCGCGAGTGGATACACGGCCTCGGCATCGACACTTTTGTCGGCACCTCCGGCCGTGTGTTTCCCACCGGAATGAAAGCCGCCCCATTGTTGCGCGCCTGGCAACATCGGTTGCGCGTTAGCGGTGTGCGTTTCCACATGCGGCATCGCTGGGTAGGATGGGATGAGAAGGGAGCGTTGTGTTTTTCTACGCCGTCAAGCACTCAAGAGACTTCACCCAACAAGTTCAAATCCCACCCGGCCCCCCTTTTGCAAAGAGGTGTGCCGCAGGCGGGGAATTTAACGGGGTTAGATGAAAGCAACCTCACTCGCATCAAATCTGATGCCGTCATCCTCGCCCTGGGCGGGGGCAGTTGGCCGCAGCTCGGATCGGATGGCGCATGGGTTTCGTTTCTCATCGGACACGGCGCAAATGTTGCGCCGCTGCGGCCCGCCAATTGCGGGTTCAATGTGGCGTGGAGTGCGCACTTCCGGGAACGTTTCAGCGGTGAACCACTCAAGTCGGTCGCCGCCCTTTTCGCCGGAGAACGGAAATTGGGTGAATGTGTCATCACCGAACACGGCATCGAGGGCGGACTGATTTATGCACACTCCGGCGCGCTGCGTGACGAAATCGAGCACAGCGGTAGCGCCACCTTGCAACTTGATCTGTTGCCGGACTGGTCGCCGCAACGCGTGCTGGCAGAAGTGTCGCATCCGCGCGGCTCGCGCTCGATTTCAAGTCATCTACAAAGTCGCCTGGGCATCAAAGGTGTGAAGGCCAATCTGCTGCGGGAAGTACTCAGCGCCGAGCAGATGCTGGACAGCGAGCACCTTGCACGAACCCTCAAATCCCTTCCGCTAACGCTCATCGCACCTCGCCCATTGAGCGAGGCAATCAGCAGCGCGGGCGGCGTGACATTCGAATCTCTGGATGACACTCTGATGCTAAAAAATTCCCCCGGCATTTTCTGTGCGGGCGAAATGTTGGATTGGGAAGCACCCACCGGTGGCTATCTGCTTTCTGCCTGTTTTGCCAGCGGCCACGTTGCGGGGAAAGGTGTGCTGAACTGGTTGAAAAAACCGCAGAATTCGTAATGTTTATAAGTCCATCGTAATATTTTTGACAATGTGTCTGGGGTACAATGCGCGGCACTTTTTTCAACACGAAGGAATACACCATGAAGCAATACAGCAAGCGCACCGCAATCCTCCATTGGCTGATTTTTGTACTGGTCATCGCCGCACTCGCAATGGGCATCAGCCTTGCAGACAGTGAAAACACCGCGCAGAAACTCTCGCTTTATCCGGTGCATTTCATCATCGGTGATCTGGTTTTGTTGCTCGTGCTGGTACGCATTTATTTCAGAAAGAAAGACGGCGAACCGGCTCCCGCCAATGCCAATCCACTGCTGAATAAAGTCGCTTCCCTCACCCATGTGTTGTTGAACCTGACGCTCATCGCCACGGCAATCTCCGGCATCATCACAGTCGTCAAGTCGGGTCTGCTCGAAGCCTTCCAGGCGAATAATCCAACGCTAATTCCGGACTTCGAAAAAGTCGGCGCCAAAGAATTCCACGAACTGTTTATCGCCATTTTGCTGTTGCTGGTTGCCTTTCACGTGGCCGCCGCGCTGTATCACCAGTTCATCGTTAAAGACAACCTGCTGCGCCGCATCATGATCAGGCGTTTCGAAGACTGATCGGGATTGCGGACGCAAATGAAACGTCCGCAATTTATTGTAAGAATCAGTCGGGAGTAGCGACTTCCCGTTAACCCCGTGCTGACCTTGAGTATAGTCAGTCTTTGTATTTGGCGTTTCGTCAGGGCTGTTGTTTTTTGGGACAGCTTGTCGGCCTTATGTGAATCTGTGCATAAGGCCGAGGAGCAGCCCTTGAAAGAAATACCTGACTCTGTCACCACAATGGAGAGTCACGCCCCCGTTGATTGGCCGCAACAAAACAGTCAATCAACAAGTCAACAATCGGAACAAACCAGAACAACCGCCCCCCTCAAACCCTCACTTCACCGCACGCAACTGGGCAGAAAAACGCCCGGCCAGATCGGGCAGGTTGTCCATTGATTCGAACTCGCCGGACATCAACACATCCAGCAGGCCCAAACGATCATCCAGCGAAGGATGGGTCTTGAACATCAGGGCGAGTTTCGAATCGTCCGGGTTGATTGATTGCAGAGTCTGCAATACGGCGGGTAAACCGTAGGGGTCGTAACCGGCGCGCGCGGCGATCATTATTCCCATGCGATCCGCTTCGTATTCATCTTTTTTGTCCAGGCCGCGCGCATAAATTTCGGTCCCGGCACTGACCAGTTTGGTCAACCTCGGATCGCCGCCGCGCGACTTGATCGCATCATTGGCCAAGTCGGTCATTAACTCGGTGCGCGCACCTTTTTTCACAGCTTGCAAATGATGTTTGCGCAACACATGCGAAATTTCATGCGCCAACACGCCGGCCAATTCCGCCTCGCTGTTCATGCGCGCCAGCAAACCTTTGGTGATAAATACATAACCGCCGGGCGCGGCAAAAGCATTCACATCGTTGTCATCCAGCACACCGAAATGCCAGGGCAAATCGGGACGTTCGGTCTGCAAAGCAAGCCAGCGTCCGACGCGGTTTACATAACGCTGCACGGGCGCGTTGTCCCACAGCGGTGCAGCGCCCAGCAGGTTGCTGGCGATGCCGTCGCCCAATTCAATCTCCTGCGGCTCGCCGATATCCTGGCTGGCCTTTTGTACCTTTTGCACTGTCTTGGCGGCTTTTTCCCAATCGATGCTACCAAAGTCGAAGGCGGCGGCCGGTAAAGCAATACACAACGTCATAGCCAGTATCAGTTTCGATTTTTTACCAACCAATCCACTAACAAATAGCTGTGTCATTCCCGCGCAGGCGGAAATCATGTGGGTTGAAATATCCCCCGCAATGCGGGACAACATCAGGGTGTTGTTCCGCTTCGCGGGTTTTTGGATTGCTGGATTCCCGCCTGCGCGGGAATGACGGTATAAAAAGTTTGCTGCGTTCATTTCTCACCTCCGCTCAGGTAATCCAGACTTTGCGCTTTCAATTTTCCTGCTGCGGCGAAACGCTGTGCATCTTCACGACTGCTCGTATAACGCTTGGCCTTTTCCAGTTCCTGCGGATTGGGCTGGGTGTCTTTCAATTGTTCTTCCGATAAGCCGCGCACACCGGTGGTCACGCTGCTTCCGCCGCGTCCTGTCGCGGCCACATTAAACAGCGCACTCAATCCGTTGTCGGCACGCCGGCTGGTGCTACCGGTTTCCAGTTGCAGGCTCAACATTTTTACCCAGCCGATTGTTTTGCCCAGTTTTACCTGGGTCCAGGACGATTGACGCTTCAACACTTCCAATTTGATGCGCGGCTGTAAAGTGGTCAACGTCAGCGCGTCGGCATACGGCTTGGCTTTCATGTCGGTGGCACGGATGGTGTGGGCCATTTCGCCGGCACAGGCACCTGTCAGCAAGCCGAACGAACACCATAAAATAAAAAATAGTTTCATTCCTGTTTCCCTCCTTTGATGGACGGGGCGAACAGTTCGACTTCCTGCTCGCGTCCTTTTACTTTGAACGAACCAAACGATTTAAATTCGAACGCATCACCGCAGGCATCTACCGTCTCGCGCGAAACCAGAATGCGCGACACACCTTTGGTCAAGCCCTCGATGCGGCTGCCCAGATTCACCGTGTCGCCGATGGCGGTATATTCGCGCCGCTGCTCGCTGCCGATGAGTCCCACCACTGCCGGGCCGCTGTGGATGCCGATGCCGACATCAAAATCCGCATCCTGTTCGCCCAACTCGTGTTTGAATTGTTGCAATACTTGCGCCATCTCCAGCGCCGCTTCCACCGCATGTTTCGCGTGATCGGGATCGTCCAACGGTGCGCCCCAGAATGCCATGATGCAGTCGCCGATAAATTTGTCCAGCGAACCGCCATGCCGAAATACCACTTCCACCTGCAACGTGAAATAGCGGTTGAGCAATTCCACCACCTGTTGCGGTGTGCGCTTTTCCGACAGGGTGGTGAAGCCGCGTATATCGGAGAACAAAATGGTGATCTGGCGGCTTTCACCGGCACGGCTCAAACCGCCGTGTGCCACCAACTCCTGCACCACATGCGGGTTAACGAAACGACTGAACAGTTGCACCGCTTGCTGCCGCGATTGACGCTCGTGCAGATATTCGCGCAAGGCCAATGCAAAATAGGCGGCCCATGCCAACACCAGCGGCGTGAGTACGGGCAACAGAATCAAATTCGTTACTGCAAAATAAGAGCCGCCCAAAACCGTGAGCGTCAAGACCATCAAACCCAAACCGATTTTCAGCGCATTTATTCCGCGCAGGAAGGTGATGCTCAGCACACCTAGGAGCAACAAGGCCAATCCCGCCGCAAAACCTTCGTCGGCACGGTGCATGGCGCGCCCGTTTTTCAGATTGTCGATGGCCGTTGCCAGTATCTCGATGCCCGGATACAGACTCGCCATCGGTGTTGCGCGCACATCATGCAATCCCGTGGCCGCCGTGCCGATGATGACGATTTTGTTTTTCAGTTCATCACCATCACGTTGCGTTTGTTCGCGATTGAAATCGGCAAACAAATCGGCATAGGAAATATGTTTGAAGGCGCCGGGTTTGCCGCGCCAAGCCAGGATCGTGTCCGCCTGTTGCGGCACGGCATAACCCAGGTCTTGTCCCACGCGCGCAGGCAACGAGGGGATGAGCCAGCCATAAGCATCGGTGAATAATTGATAGCGGCGTCCCACCCCATCGGCATCTTCCGAAAAATTGATGCTGCCGCTGCGCCAATACACCGGATCGATCGCCAGCGGAGGCAACAGTGCGATACGTGCTTTGTCGTCCGCCTGCTTGGTGCGCTGCAAGCCCAGCATCGGCGCAATTTGAGCGGCAGGCGCACCCTGTGAATCATTCGCCGCATCGCGGCGCACCAAAGGGAAATACACGTTGTTCAAACCTTGCAGCGCCTGATTGAAAGCACGGTCGCTGTCGGGCCTGAATTCGTCGCGCTCGCTGAACAAAATATCGAACACGATGGCTTTGGGCTGCTGCCTGGCGATACCGCGCACCAGCTCGCCATGCACCGCACGCGGCCACGGCCAGCTTCCCGCCTCGTTCTGCATAGTGGCCAGACTGGCATCGTCGATGTCCACGATGACGATGTCCGGGTCGGGTGCAAGTTGCACAGCATGGCTGCGCACGAACCAATCGGATAGCCGATTTTCCAGCGGGGTTAACGCATGCAACCAAAGCAACTCCGTCGCTGCGAGCAACACAAACAGCAGACCGATGCGCAAGGTGATCTGCCTGGATTGGGATTGGCTGGAATTGTCCATGAGTTATTCTGCCTGATTTCGCATGAAATCGGCCACCTTGGAGAGTGCAGCCGTAAGCTCCTTGCGCAGCACTTCGTCCTCCACGACATCCTGCATCGCCTGGGTCATACACAACATCCACTGGTCGCGTTCGGCATCCCCGATAGAAAATGGCAGATGCCGCTGGCGCAAGCGCGGGTGGCCGAATTTCTCCACGAACAATTGCGGCCCGCCCATCCAACCGGAAAGGAACATGAACAGTTTGTCCTCGGAATTTTTCAGGCTGATGTGATGCATCTTGCGGATGCGGTGTGCTTCAGGAAGCTCGTCCATCAGATGATAGAAGCGTTGCACCAGAGCGCGCACCTTCTGCTCGCCGCCGATGCGTTCGTAATGGGTACGGGTGTCGTTACTGATTTGCATCTGCTTGCTCCGAAAAGAAACGTGACCTCAATTCTTCGATACCGACGCTGCGCAACACTTCGCCCAGCCGCTCCGCTGCACGTTTGCGCGGCAGGTCTTTATAACTGGCGATGATGAGTTCATTTTTCATCGAGTGTTCCCACCCCACCAACTCGGTCACCGTCACTTGGTAGCCGTGCGCTTCCAGTTGCAGGCAGCGCAACACGTTGGTGAGGTGGCTGCCGAATTCACGGGTATGGATGGGGTGTCGCCAGAGTTCGGTGAGTGCTTCTTTTGCAAGTTGTTTGCCTTTGTTCCTGCGCAGCGTTGCCGCGACTTCGGCCTGACAACACGGCACTAACACGATGTGGCTGGCGTGTTTCTTCAGCGCAAAATGGATCGCGTCATCGGTCGCCGTATCGCAGGCGTGTAACGCCGTCACCACCTCCACCGTGGCGGGCAATTTGTCCGAGACAATCGAATCGGCCACCGACAGATTGAGGAAGGACATACCGCCAAAGCTCAGCTGTTGCGCGAGTTCACGCGAATGTTTGACCAATTCCTCGCGCGTCTCGATGCCGTATATATGCGAGGCATCTTTCAAGGCTTTGAAAAACAGGTCATACAGAATGAATCCCAAATACGACTTGCCCGCGCCATGATCCACCAGCGAAATCGCGCCCTGTTTTGACTGCACATCCAACAGCAGCGGTTCGATGAATTGATACAAGTGATACACCTGCTTCAATTTGCGGCGCGAATCCTGATTCATCTTGCCGTCGCGCGTCAGGATGTGCAGTGCCTTCAGCAGTTCAACGGATTGGCCGGGGCGGATTTCCGGATATTCTGCGGGAGTCGGTTTTTTCATGGTGCTGATTTACCTTGTTTTCGGATTCTTGGCAACGGTGACAACGCATCCAACATGGATACGGGAAGCGGGGGCAGTTGATTGCAAATCTGTGTCGCCAGCACTTCTGCCGCCAGGCCGGCACTCAACAGTCCGCGCGTGCCGTGGGCGAGACTGCAATACAGATTCTCCTGCACCTTGCCTACCATCGGCATCGAGCCGGGCGCGGAGCAACGCACCGAGGCCCGGCCGACCAGTCCGAATAATCCGCTCGCCCCAGGTTTCGTCATTCCCGCGCAGGCGGGAATCCAGTTGTTTAAATAATCCGCGCAAAGCGCGTCAGAATTTGCGTTTCGTCCGCTAGGCGAGTCAGTGTAATTTGCTGGATTCCCGCCTTCGCGGGAATGACGATCTAACAGATTCTTTAGCGTTAATGCCTGATGTAATGCCGGTGCATACGCTGCAAGCTTCGCCAAATTCTCCGCATGATCGGTGTCCCGTACTTCAGTCGATTCATCTTCGAAAGTGTGCGTCGCGCCGACAACATGGATGCCTTGCACCGCCGGGGCGCAATATCCATCGCCGCACACCACTGCCTGCAGTGCCAAGCTTGCGGGTGTTTGCGGCACGAGAGAAATCTGACCGCGCACAGGCGTGAGCGGGAAGTGCATGAATTGCTCAAACTGTTTTGCCGAATGCGCGCAACACAGCACCAGCAATTCGCTCGTCTCCGTCCATGGATTGCCGTTGCTGTCGTGCCCTTGCAGTTGCCAAGCGGTGCCGGTTTGTTCGAATGTCTCGACTCTATGTCCCAACAGTTGAGTGATCCGTTCATCGCTGACCAACGCCGCGCACACTGCAGGTGGCACGACCCAGCCGCCTGCGGGAAACCACACGCCGCCGAATTGCATCGCGACACCGGCCAGTTCTCCCGCTTGTTCGGCATCCACAAATTGCATCAGGTGCTCGGGCCATGACGATTCTGCCAAACGCGAGAGGCGCTTTTTCTCCACGGCATTGCAGGCAAGTTGCAGCAAACCACATTCAGCACGGCTCACGCCATCCACCGGCAACACTGCGTCAAACAAACTAAGCGCATGGCCATAAGCTGCCAAAACAAATTGATACGCAGGATTGTCACTCGCACCAAAACGCGCATGCAGGATGCCGCGCGGATTGCCGGAAGCACCTGCGGCGAGTTGCGGCGCACGATCGATTAACGTGACGCGGATGCCGCGTTGGGCGAGTGCGTGTGCAGCGGCACAACCTGCAATGCCGCCACCGATGATGATGGCGTTGCGTGGGGTTCTATGACGTGTAGCTGATTGCGGAGGGTGCTCCCCCATCCCAACCCTTCCCCCGGCGGGAGAAGGGCTTAACCTCCCTCCCTCATCGGGATAGGGACTGAGGGCGGGGGAATCCTCTGCGCATACCAACACGCCTCGTAGCATCTCGTGCTTGGACCCGAAGCCCTGAATTCTCTCCACTTCAAAACCTGCTTGTTGCAAACCGCGTCGCACCCAACCCGCGCTGGTGTAAGTCGACAGAGTGGCGGTAGTGCGCGAAGCACGCGCAACGCCCAGCATCACTCCGTCGCTCCACATATCCGGATTCTTGGCGGGAGAAAAACCATCCAGAAACCAGGCGTCTACGCTGGCCGCAGGCAGTTCACTCAGAGCTTGCGCGACGTCACCGATCACCAGCGTCAGGCGTATGCGGCCACCCGCAAAACTCCAACGGTTCCATCCGGGCACACGACGCCGCCAGCAGACCAACGGGCTTTCGGTTAACTCACGTAGTTCCGGCCACAAGTCCAGTGCGCCACGCAAGCCCCCCTCATCCAGCGGAAATTTTTCGACGCTGAAAAAATCCAGACTCGCGCCCACAGGCGCCGTGTCTTCGAACAATTGCCAAGTACACAGAAAATTCAAAGCGGTGCCGAATCCGGTTTCACCCACACAAAAACTGTCACCCGCAGCCAAGGCAGTGAAGCGTTTTGGCAAGTCATTGCCCCGTAGAAAGACATGGCGCTTTTCCTCCAAGCCGGAATCGGCTGAATAGAAAATATCGCCAAAATGTTCGGAGAAAGGTTGTCCGTCTTTCCAGGCTAACATCGAATCGATCCCACAAAATGATTCCGGCGGGTTAAACCCGCCGGAGTTTCAAAAGCGTTTTGCCCAAAACTTATTTGGCTGCCGCGTCTTTTTCACACTTCTTGATGGATGCGGCCTTGGCAGCACCTGCCAGCGGTTTGCCATCTTTACTTACAGCTTTGTCTGCACAGCTACCGGCAACAACAGGGGCGGCAGAATCTTTCTCACATTTCTTGATGGATGCAGCCTTGGCAGCCCCGGCTAATGGCTTGCCATTCTTGTCCACGGCCTTGTCTTCGCAAGGTGTCGCAAATGCGGTAGTAGCAACGAACAACGAAACGATTGCAGCAATGATCAGATTACGCATGATAATTTTCCTCTTTGTAAATTTCAGTTGACGAGAGCTTCTTCAACCGGTGGCGATTATACATTTCACTACTCTGGATTAGGAACGCTTGATCGGAACAATCAATGCCTATTCAAACACTGGCCTTGCTGTGATATCTGGGGCACGCCTGGCAGGATGTGCGGTGATAAATGTGGATGAGTGCTACTTCAATTTAATGCTTCATCATCGGCATCGGCCGATGCTGATTCATGGCAGGCATTGGACGCCGCAACGGGTCTGGATGCCCCGATCGGTTATGTCTCATCTGCCCAGGCATTGACTGCGTCATACCTGCATTGTGTTTGCGATCCTTCTGCTCAAGCATGACACCCAACATGCTGCCAACAACCACAGGGCGTCGCATTATCTCGATACGATGCGCCCGTAAACGGCGGCCTGCTTGCATTTGCCCGGTGATGCGAACCAAGTGGCCTTGTTTAAGTTGACCCATGCCCCCACCAGCTACCGAGGTTGAACTTGAATAGTCAACATCAAATCCACTGATTTGCATTTGCTTCTCGTCCGCCCGATGCATAACCAGGCCTTCCACCACCACCTGCTTGCCGTGTCCGGCAAAATGCAGGGAAGGATCTTGCTGTGTGCTATCTGCATGGAATTGCCGACCGTCCCATTTTCCCTTAAGCAGAACTTCCGTACCCACCACCAACGGTGACTCTCCCACCTGAACCGGCGTGCCGGAAACCGCATATTGCCCGGCGCTATCCCTCTCAACCACGCCGACAATACTGGCGACCGACATATCGTGTCCGATCTCAATGTGCGTAGCGATGATTTCGTTAGTCGCATTTCGATATCCGCTCACCTTAATTGGCGTGCCGACGGTTATCTGCTGAATGGCTGCGGTTTCACCGAGTCCCGTTGCCCCATTCAACCTGACTTTTTGACCCATGACTTCAATCAAACCCTCCTCAACTTTTGCAAAAGTCACCGGCCCTTCGACTGCGTTGAGGATGTCGATTGCGCGCGCCAACATTCCATTCTTTGCATCTACAGCATCAATCGCGACAACCTGCCCGATGGCCAGTTTATGAATACCCGCCGCTACGCCGTTGCTGCTCACTTGCGTCGCATCATCATAATTCACTTCAAGACCGTTAATGCACACACTGGCAAATCCGGTAATGGTCCCAACGATTCCCGTTCCGCCGATGCCGCCCTTGGCTAGGGTGCCCGTACCGCCAATCCCCCCCTCGCTTGCAACGCCATTTTGTATAAGCGGAATCCCGGTTCCACCGATTCCACCTTGCGTTTCGACACACGCGGCCAACACGACGCCGGGCATGAGGATCAACAACAAGCACAGCGACCTCGTCGTTTGTACAAGAGCATGGCGTAAGGTGTTCATTTTTTCTTTTCTCCGGACACCGGCTCGCTATAAAAATACAGTCCACAGGTGAAACGCTGGCGCGGTGTGGCCTCTTGCGCATCACGCTCTTCCAAGCGCATTGCCGACTGGTTAAGTGTTTTCAGCATATTGGTGCCCAACTGCTGCGCCTGTGCGTTTAGCTCATCAATACTCGATTGAGACAAATCATCGTAATAGACGCTGCGCTCCAGCCACGGCGCGCCATCGCCCACCAGGTTATGCGTGGCCGCAGCGGCATGGTCATGCAGATTGTGTGCAAAGAAGTAGAGTTTTTCTTCCAGACCTTCTTTGGGAATGAAGGCCTCTGTGCTGAGGACTACCCGGTCTTTGTCGTCCAGGCTGACGATGCCCAAGCGCAACCATTCATCAAGCACGACACGCGCCCGAATGTCTTTGCTGCGACTCGAAACCAGACGTTCAAAGGACACCTCGCTATCGGAACTCGAAAGGCGCGGTAACGCACGCGGCCGCCCCTCGGCATCCACGAAGGGCGGCTGCTCCAGCCAGGCCGCCACAAGCTGCGCCCCCACGGAAATGACTTCCGGCATGAGCATGTCTGCATCACTGTGGTGATTGCGCAAACGTTTGACATCCTTGCGGTGCACCCCTGTCAACAGGCTGATGCGGCTATCCGTCGAAGCGTTTTCTGCAAGCCTGAATTCCTTGTCCGCCACTTCAACAAACACCCCCTTGAGTAACTCGGCGATATACGGAAAAGTGATTCCGCTGGACAACATCAGCCGTACCAGCGGATGCAGTACACGCTGGATTGCTCTAACCAGAATCGGCGATATGTCAGGGTTGTTCATAGTCATCAATGATGCGGATTGTTCAGAGTGTAATCCAAAACGCTTGACGTGGGATTATTTTACACACACAATGCGTCCGCTTGTGGGAATATTTCCCACTCGCATAAAATCCAGGAGACCCAAATGAAACAAACAATATTGATCGCAGGAATGATGTTCGCATTTTCTACCGTGGCGATGGCGGCCGGCATGGGTGCAGGCAATATGAGCGCAGCCGACAAAGCGGCCATGCACAACAAAATGAGTACGATGAGTGCAGCCGACAAAGCCGCCATGCGTTCCAGCATGGGCGCGGGCAATGTTGGCGGCGCAGGCATGAATCATGGCACGGGCAGCATGGGCAAAGGTGCGATGACGGGTCAAGGCGTGCACGGCACACCTAACCAGAACCACGATGCCGCACAGCACGCGGCAATGCAAAACACAGCAGCCACCGCGACACCTATTCAGGCTCAATAACACCGACGAGCCATCCGCTTGCGGGTGGCTCAACTATGCGGAGAAATCGAATGAAATATCTGATGACACTATTGCTGTTGATTTTTTTGCAAGGCTGTATGTTGATCGGCAAACATGGCGAACACGGCAGGATGAAACACAACAAGACAGCTGATCGAACTGCGCATCAGCACTAAGGAAAAAAATGAAGCGAAGAACATTCTTGAAGTTAACTGCCAGTGCCGCAATTGTGCAATTGACTGGATGCGGGGGCGGGGGGATGGGGATGGGAAACGGAATGGGCGGCATGTCCAGTGACCGCACGCTTGGCAACGCATTGCAAGCGCCCAGCCCGTTGGCAATCCCGAATCTTCTGACAGGCACCACATTCGATCTTTCGCTACAAGCCGGAAGCATGGCATTCCTGGCAGGAAAAACTACCTCCACTTACGGCATCAACGGCAATTATCTGGGGCCAGCGCTCAAGGTCAGAAACGGGGATCTTGTCACCCTGAATGTCACCAATAATCTGGCGGAAGCAAGCACCTTGCATTGGCATGGAATGCACCTCCCGGCACACATGGACGGTGGGCCGCATCAACTTATACAACCCGGCACAACCTGGACAGCTGCGTTTACAGTCAATCAAAAAGCGGGAACGAACTGGTTTCATCCCCACGTGGAAGGCCAAACTGGGCGGCAGGTTTATATGGGATTGGCTGGACTGCTTATCGTGGAAGACACCGACACAGACACCTTGGATTTACCGAGGACTTGGGGAGAAGACGACATCCCGCTCATTTTCCAGGACCGGCTATTCAATACTGACGGTAGTTTTAGCTACCTGCCAAACATGCAGGATCAAATGTCAGGAATGAAAGGTGATACCTTGCTGTGCAATGGCACGGTCAACGCAGTGCTTGCTTTGCCTGCCAAGGAAGTGCGCTTGCGTCTTCTCAACGGTTCCAATGCGCGAGTCTATAACCTGGCATTCGGCGATGGACGAGCCTTCCAACAAATCGCCACAGACACTGCCTTGCAAGAAACGCCAACCCGCTTGCTTGCCCTGAAATTAAGCCCCGGCGAACGCGCCGAGATCGTGGTGAATTTAGCCGCCGACAACGGCAAGTCATTGGTACTACTGGACAGCAATAGTGGCGCCACGCTGGTCACCTTGAATATCAACAAAGTACCTGCCAGCATGACTACCTTGCCTGCAACACTCACTACCCTGCCCAAATTGAGCCCGGCTTCCGCGATCCGAACGCGCACTTTCAATCTTTCCATGAACATGGGAATGGGAAGCGCAATGGGATTTCTGATCAACGGGGTGGCGATGGACATGAACCGTATCGACCAGTCCCTGAAACTGAATGACATCGAAATTTGGGAAATCACCAACACGATGAACCTCACCCATAACTTCCATGTTCACGGAACACACTTTTATATACTGGAGCGCAATGGCAGCGCCGCCAATGTGGCCGCCTATGAAAACGGTTACAAAGATGTGCTGCTGCTGAATCCGTATGACAGCGTCAAAATCATTATTCAGATGACCGACTACGCCACCGATGCAATGTCCCCCTATATGTTCCATTGCCATATTCTGGAACATGAAGATCGCGGAATGATGGGGCAGTTTATTGTCGTATAAGCGAAAACACGGCACATATATCGCATCAGAAATTATGCACAACACAAAGAAGGAGTAGCAAAGATGAAACGGTATCAAACAGGAGAAGTAACGTTGCTGGTTATTGTGATGGTCGGAATGATGGCCTGGATGGTCAGCGGACGCATGGGCATGATGGGAGGAATGATGGGTCACTCTGCCGAACATGAAGTAGCTAAAGTCACTCCATCCGGTAGTGAAACCAACAAACCAGCAAGCGAACCCGCATCACACCAACATTAATTCGGTGTGACACACCCAGAAGCACACAGCGAAATACTGCCGTGGGCTTCGCTAAAAAATACGAGATGGGAAAAACATGCAAAAAATAATCACCTCTGGATGGATCGCGATTGCAGCGATTCTCTCCTTTCCTGCCCAAGCCGAAGGCACATTTAATCTGTCCGTCGGTTCCGAATACACCAGTGGAAAATATGGCGCGGCCACCTCCACCAATGTCTGGTTCTTTCCTGTCACCGCCAGTTACCAGATGAACAACGCGTCTGTCAGCCTGACTGTCCCCTATGTACGTATTACCAGTTCCGGTGATGTTATCGGTGCCATCGGAAACCAGTTACAGATGAATGGCGGCATGAGTGGCGGAACTAACAGCTCGCGCCGCACGACTGCCGGCTTAGGCGACGTTGTGCTGTCAGCAACGCAAAATATCTATGCGAATACAGAACATGACTGGGCAATCGATATGGCGGGCAACATCAAGTTTGGCACGGCAGATAGCACTAAAGGTCTGGGGACGGGCAAGAACGACTACTCAATTCAAGCTGACTTCTCGAAATATTTTGAAGGTACTGATTTATTCGGCACGGTCGGCTGGCGCAAGATGGGTAATCCCGACGGAATTTTCTTTAACAACCCTTGGTTCACCTCGGTCGGGGCGGGCTACTCTCTCACGCAATCCACGCGCATCGGCCTGGCTTACGACTTCCGCCAAACTTTGATTGACGGCACGGCAAATTTTTCAGAATTACTCGCCTTCGCCAATTACAACGTTTCAGACAAAACTAGAATTCAAATGTATTTACTCAAAGGTTTTACCGATAACAGCCCTGATTTTGGTATGGGCACAACGTTGAACTTGAGCTATTAGCCGACTGATTGACTATCGCACTGCTCTTTGACACACTACGCCCATGTCCCGCCTCTCCAGAAAATTCGTTGCCATCCTGATGCTGCTGTGGCTGCCGCTGTTCAGCGGCAACGCACTCGCGGTTTCAGTGTCCATGCAACTGCAACGCGGCGACTGTCATCAGGCGACAACAATTCAGGTGATGGCGCACGATGAGATGGGCGAACATCATCAACATCACGGCGAAACGCCTGCCGTTGCGGATGAACAAACCCCTTCCTGCAGCGCGTGCGGTGTGTGTCATCTGGCCTGCACCGGCTATCTAACCGTACCCGATGTGGACACGGTGGCGATACAAACCGCCACCCGTGAAATCACTCCCTATCTGCTCACCTACCACTCTTTCACCTCTGCCCCACTGCTCCCGCCTCCCCTCGTTCGCGCCTAACGCGGGACGAGTCCGTCTGTAGTTTGCATAGCCTGATCTTCGTCCCGTTTTAAGCGGCAGTCGTTAACGACTGTCCCCTTGCATTGCAATTGCAACAGGATGCGGAACATGAAACCACTTTTACCGTTTTACATGATGCTATGCGCACTCTGGCTTACACCCGCCTGCGCCACGGATGAACCGCCACTGGGCAGCAACCTGAACGGCTTACTGGACTACGCGCGTGAGCACAATCCCGAACTGGCCGCCTCACGTTTTGAGGCTGTAGCTGCGCTGGAACGGACCGAACCTGCCGCCGCTTTGCCCGACCCGGTGTTGCGCGCCGAGTTGATGGACATCACCAACCAAGGCACGACCAGCCCGCGTTTGCTGCCCACGCAGGTCGGTGCAACGCGTTATCTGCTGATGCAGAGTGTGCCCTGGTTTGGCAAACGCGATTTGCAACGCGACGTCGCCAACGCGCAACGGACGCAAGCCGACGCACGTGTTGCTGAAAGTTGGACGGAGTTGGCCAGCCGAATCAAAGTGGTTTACGCCATGCATTTCGCCGCGACCGCCAGTGAGCGGCTGGCGCAACAGACATTGGCATTGCTGGATAATCTGGAACAGATCGCCCAGACGCGTTATGCCAACGGCCTCGGCACACAGCAGGATGTAATCCGCGTGCAGGTCGAAAAAACCCGGTTGCGCGGCGAATTGATCGCGCTGCAAAACGAGGTTCACCATACCCATGCCCGTCTCAACGCGCTGTTGTCACGCCCCGTTAACTCACCCCTGGCAGAACCGGCACAACTGCGACAGCTACCGCCTGTGGCAAAACTGGACGAACAGGTTCTGCTGGAAAAGTTGCGGGCACGCAATCCGCAGTTGCAGATCGCCGAAGCGAACGTCCAGTCTGCCGAGAAGAGCCGTGATTTGGCGTATTTCAATCGTTATCCCGGATTCACTCTGGGCATCGCGCCCACCCAAGCCGGCAACGCGATCAAGAGCTGGGACTTGATGCTCGAATTCAGCATTCCTTTGCAGCAAGGTTCACGACGCGCGCAGGAACACGAATCGGAAGCGATGCTGGCTGCCTCGAACGCGCGTAAACAAGCGTTGCTGAATCAGACACAGGCAGACTTGTCGGAAAATCTCTCCTCATTGGAAGCTACACGCCACACCGAAGCACTGATCACGACCCGCCTGTTGCCGCAGGCCGAACTCACTTACCAAGCGGCACTGGCGGGTTACGAGACCGGAAAAGTGGATTTCGCCATGCTGATCGAGGCACAAAAACAAATCTTGCAATCACGCCAGCAACAACTGCAAGCGCAAACCGAAATGCAATTGCGCTTGGCTGACATCGAAAAATTATTGGGGGACTCACTATGAACACCATCGGCAAATTGACTTTGGGGGTGCTGCTATTGCTGGGGGTGGCGGCTACAGCGTACTGGATGGGCACGCGAGCTCCTCACGCTGCAAATGAAACGAAGCGCAGTGAACCGGCTGGACGAAAAGTGCTCTACTACCGCAACCCGATGGGCTTGCCGGACACTTCACCCGTGGCGAAGAAAGACCCGATGGGCATGGATTACGTGCCGGTGTATGTGGATGAAACACTGTCCGGCACCCAACTCCATCTCAGTCTCGACAAGGTGCAAAAACTGGGCGTGAAGAGCGAAGCCGCAACGCTGAGAAAATTACACAAGACGCTGCGCGTCACTGGGCGCATCGAGATCGACGAACGGCGCACCTACACTATCGCGCCAAAATTCGAAGGTTGGGTGGAACATCTCTATGTGAATACCACCGGACAAGTTGTAAGCAAGGGGCAGACACTGTTCGACGTGTACAGCCCGGAACTGGTCTCGGCACAACGCGAACATGTTTTGGCATTGCAAGGATTGGCGTCGCTAAAAGATGCGGATGACGAAGCCCGAAAAGGCATGCAGCAGCTCGTGGATGCCAGTGCTTCGCGTCTGAAGAACTGGGATATTGCCGATACACCCCTTACGGTATTTCCCTCACCTCAATCCTCTCCCGCAAGCGGGCGAAGAGGCGAACGAGAAAGACAATCTTCAATTCCTGCAAGGCCGCTTGCAACTTTCCGCGCGCCCGTCAGCGGCATCGTGTTGGAGAAGAAAGCCGTGCAAGGCATGCGTTTCATGCCCGGCGAAATGTTGTACCAGATCGCCGATCTGTCCACCGTTTGGGTCATCGGCGAAGTAGCGGAACAGGACATCGGACAGGTATGGCTGGGCGGTCAAACACAGGTCACGGTAGACGCCTTTCCGGATCGCTCATTCAACGGAAAAGTGGATTTCATCTACCCGACACTGAACAGCGCAACGCGCACGGTGCAAGTGCGCATGGAAATCTCCAACCCGAAAGGTCTACTCAAGCCCGCCATGTTTGCCAACGCGTTGATCACTGTGGGCAAGGACGCCAAAGTGCTGACCGTGCCGACCTCGGCGGTGATCGACAGCGGCACACGGCAAGTGGTGCTGGTGCGGCTGACTGAAGGACGCTTCGAACCACGCACGGTGAGTCTCGGCAGTCGCAGTGAAAACTATATCGAGGTGCTGAGCGGCGTCGGAGCAGGCGAACAGGTGGTGACCTCCGCCAACTTCCTGATCGATGCGGAGAGCAACTTGAAGGCGGTGTTGGGCGGTTTTTCAGCCAATTCACAATCCGCCGTTGTAGGCCGGGATTCATCCCGACAAGCCAACCCTAAAGGTGAAACAGTCGTGATGAATCCCGACCTGCAGTCCGGCCTGCCCACCGTTGGACATCAAGCTCAAGGCATGCTCGAAGCCATCAACGATGACGGCACCGTGAGCATTACCCACGATCCCATCCCCGCGCTCAAGTGGCCGGCCATGACCATGGACTTCGCGCTGGCGAATCCGTCCCTGGCGACCAACATCAAGCCAGGTAGTGCAATCAGCTTCGAGATCGTCGAACGGAGCACAGGTGAATGGGTGATCACCAAGCTGCAAGCGCAGCACGAGGGACACTGATATGTCGAACTCAAAAATCCACATCCCCGTCATTCCCGCGCAGGCGGGAATCCAGTTGATTGAAGAGTCCACGCAAAGCGTGTCGACATGCGGTTTTGTCCGCTACGCGGGCTATGCATATGAGCTGGATTCCCGCCTGCGCGGGAATGACGAAGCAGAAGGGGGCGGGCCATGCTGAACTCAATCATCGAGTGGTCGGCAAAGAACCGCTTCCTGGTTCTCCTCGCCACACTGTTCATCACACTGGCCGGCATCTATGCGCTGGTGAAGACACCGCTGGACGCGCTGCCCGACTTATCTGACGTGCAGGTGATCGTCTATACCGAATATCCGGGGCAGGCGCCGCAGGTGGTGGAAGATCAGGTGACCTATCCGCTCACCACCGCGATGCTGTCCGTGCCCAAGTCCAAAGTGGTGCGTGGCTTCTCGTTCTTCGGCGCCTCGTTCGTGTATGTGATCTTCGAGGACGGCACCGACATCTACTGGGCGCGTTCGCGTGTGCTGGAATATCTCAACAGCATCGCGGGGCGCATGCCCAAAGGTGTCTCGCCGCAACTGGGGCCGGACGCGACCGGCGTGGGCTGGGTATATCAATACGCGGTGCTGAGCGAAAAACACAACCTCGCCGAACTGCGCACGATGCAGGACTGGTATCTGCGTTATCAACTGACCAAAGCACACGGCGTGGCGGAGGTCGCTTCTGTCGGCGGTTTCGTGCAGCAGTATCAGGTGACGGTCGATCCGCTGAAGTTGCGTGCTTACGGCATTCCGCTGAGCAAAGTTGCACAGGTGATCCGCGAAAGCAACCGCGATGTCGGCGGACGCGTGGTGGAGATGGCCGAGACCGAATATATGGTGCGCGGTAAAGGCTATCTGCACGGCAAGAGCGATATCGAAAATCTGGTGGTGAAAGCGGAACGCGGCACACCGGTGCTGCTGCGCGACATCGCGCGTGTCGAGCTCGGGCCGGACGAGCGGCGCGGTCTGACCGAACTCGACGGTGAGGGTGAAGTGGTGTCCGGCATCGTCATGGCGCGTTACGGACAGAACGCGCTGGAGGTGATTGAAAACATCAAAGCAAAAATTGCCGAAGTATCTGCCGGATTGCCGGACGGTGTGACTATCCAGACGGTATATGACCGCTCCGAATTGATCCAACGCGCCATCTCCACACTCAAACAAACGTTGTTTGAAGAAGGTCTGATCGTGGCACTGGTGTGCATGGTGTTCCTGATGCATGCGCGCAGCGCGCTGGTCGCCATCGTGATGTTGCCCATCGGCGTGTTGATGGCCTTCATCGCCATGCGTTTTCTGAATTTGAATTCCAACATCATGAGCTTGGGCGGCATTGCCATCGCCATCGGTGCGATGGTGGATGCGGCGATTGTGATGATCGAAAATGCGCATAAACACTTGGAGAGGTTGGAACAATCAGCAGGTGTTCAAAGAGTGTTCCCCAACCCCTCCCCCGAAGGGAGAGGGGCTTTACTCCCTTCCCCCGCCGGGGCTGAGGGAACGCCTTTTGATGCTCGCGCCCAAGCCATCCTCGCCGCCTGCAAAGAAGTCGGCCCATCATTATTTTTCTCGCTGCTCATCATCACCGTCTCCTTCCTGCCCGTGTTCACGCTGGAGGCACAGGAAGGGCGCTTGTTCGCGCCGCTGGCTTTCACCAAGACTTTCGCCATGGCCGGTGCAGCTTTTCTTTCCGTCACGTTGGTGCCGGTGCTGATGCTGCTGTTCATACGCGGCAACATCAAAGCGGAAGCAGAAAATCCGCTGAACCGCTGGCTGATCGCAGGCTATCGCCCGCTCATCGCTGGCGTTTTACGCCGCAAGAAAACCACGCTCGCCGTCGCCGCGCTGGCCTGCCTGGCAAGCCTGTATCCCGCGCTGAAGTTGGGCAGCGAATTCATGCCGACGCTGAATGAAGGCACACTGTTCTACATGCCCGCTTCCTTGCCCGGCATGTCGGTGACCAAAGCGGCGGAGTTGCTGCAAACCCAGAACAAGATCATCAAGAGCTTCCCCGAGGTCTCGTCCGTGTATGGCAAGGCCGGACGCGCGTTGACCGCCACCGACCCGGCGCCGCTGGAGATGTTCGAGACGGTGATCAATCTCAAGCCGCAGGAGGAATGGCGCGATGGCATGGACACCGACAAGCTGATCGCCGAGATGGACAAGGCGCTGCAATTTCCCGGCGTGGCCAACTCGTGGACCATGCCGATCAAAGCGCGCATCGACATGCTCTCCACCGGCATCCGCACCCCCATCGGCATCAAGGTGTTCGGCAAAAATCTGGACGAGATGGAACGGCTCGCCAAGGAGATCGAAGCTGTCGTAAAGAAAGTACCGGGCACCAGCAGTGCTTTCGCCGAGCGTATCACCGGCGGCTTCTACCTCAACATCGAACCGGATCGCCTGGCACTGGCGCGTTACGGATTGACGATGGGGGAAGTGTTGGATGTGATCGCCACCGCATTGGGTGGGGAAAATGTCACCACCACGGTGGAAGGACTGGAACGCTTCGGTGTGAATATCCGTTATCCGCGCGAACTGCGCAGCACACCGGAACAGATTGCGCGTGAGGTACTGGTGCCCACGGAAAGCGGCGCGATGATTCCGCTCGGCCAGCTCGCCAAGATCGGCATCAGCAAAGGCGCACCGTCCATCCGCACCGAGAACGCCCTGCTCTCCGCCTACATCTACGTGGACACACGCGAATCCGATCTCGGCGGTTTCGTCAAACGTGCGCAGGCAGCCGTATCTGACCAGGTGAAATTCCCGCCCGGCTACTACGCGACGTGGAGCGGACAATTCGAATACATGGAACGCGCCACGGCGAAAATGAAGATCGTGATTCCCATCACCCTGTTGCTCATTTTTCTGTTGCTCTACCTGAATTTCCAACGCGTCACCGAGTCGCTGGTAGTGATGCTGTCGGTGCCGTTCGCGCTGGTGGGCGGCGTGTGGCTGCTGTGGCTGCTCGATTACAACCTTTCGGTGGCGGTCGCCGTGGGCTTCATCGCGCTGGCGGGTGTGGCGGCGGAGACCGGGGTGGTGATGCTGATCTATCTTGAGAAAGCATGGCAGGACAAATTGGCGGAATGTGCAGCACGAACAAACTCGACCAGCGATACTCATCCTGCCTTCCCCCTCCCCAACCCTCCCCCGGTGGGAGAGGGAGCAAACGCCGCGCGGCTCCCGAGCCACGCAGATCTTTACGATGCCATCATGCACGGTGCCGTAGAACGCGTGCGCCCCAAGATGATGACCGTGGTCGCCATCATGGCCGGTCTGCTGCCCATCCTGTGGAGCAGCGGCACCGGCTCGGAAGTGATGCGCCGCATCGCCGCACCGATGGTGGGCGGCATGATCTCCTCGGCGGTGCTCACCCTGCTGGTGATCCCGGTGATCTATGCGCTGATCAAACAACGCGAAATCGCGCGCACGAATTCGACTCATACCCTCTGAAAGGAAAGCAATGAAAACACTGACTCTCGCCATAACACTGACCCTCGCAACCAGCAGCGGAATGGCACAAGCCTCTTCATACGAACACGATATGTCGCAACATCAAATGGCGATGCCCGCCGCCAGCAGCGAAGTTAAGTACCCGGCCAGCGGCGTGTTGAAGGCGGTAAACGCAAATGCAGACAAGGTACAAATTGCGCATGAGCCCATCGCCGAATTGGGTTGGCCAACAATGACCATGTGGTTCGCGTTGCAAGCGCCACTTCCTCAAAACCTCAAGGCTGGTGATAAGGTGCGTTTTGAGATGGTGCAGAAAAACGGAAAGCAGTGGGTGATCGTCAACATCGGGCACAGGTAAATCTCGCACAAGGAATGAACGTGGTGAAACGATTCAATCGACTCTCCATTGCACTGGCACTCATACGGGCGGGAGTGGATGCCGCGCAGCCCGTCACGACCATCACGGCCCACAAAAACCCGGCCTGCGGCAGCTGCAAAAAATATGTGGGCTAAGCGCATGACACTTTTCAGGCACAACACGAAGAAGGAGTAGCAAAGATGAAACGGTATCAAACAGGAGAAGTAACGTTGCTGGTTGTTGTGATGGTTGGAATGATGGCGTGGATGGTAAGTAACAGGCACATGGGGATGATAGGGATGATGCACGGTGCGGGACATGATGAAAAACCAGCGGTGACCGAGCAACAAACCAAATCCGAACAACCCGTGCCGACCGCCCCCAAAGAATCGTCCGAGCTTCAACGCTAAACAATAAGGATTTAGGAGGCCAGCATGATTGAAGTCATACCGAATTTGCATCCTTTGTTGGTGCATTTCCCCATCGCATTGATTTCCGTTGCGGCATTTTTTCATCTGGCAGCGAGGCTACTGCGCAACCAGCCGCGCTGCGCTTCCCATTGTGCAGTGCTTGCACATACCACACTCTGGCTCGGCGCGCTGGCAGCCTTGCCTACGGCCATACTGGGATGGATGGCTTCCAATACGGTCAACCACGACGATGCCGGCCATGCGGCGATGCTGCTGCACCGTTCATGGGCATTGGCAACATTACTTGCCTTGACCATCCTGGCCGGTCTGGATGCTTGGCATCACAAAGTGGATGCGATACCCGAATGGCCATTCATTGGCGCCATGATTCTGGGATGGGCGCTTGTCGCCAGCACAGCGTGGCATGGCGCCGAACTGGTTTACCGGCACGGGCTTGGCGTGATCGCCATCCCGGTGCAGGAGCATGGCGGCCACGATGCGCACCAGCATGAAGATACAGCCCATAAGCATTGAATACGTATCAGCCACTTGAAAGGAGGCCATCGACCGCACACAGCCCTGCATGCAACACGTTAAATCCATCAACCGATCCAAGGAGAACGAAATGAACCTGAAGACACTCTTGACCGCTGCCACACTGGCTGCATTCGCCACATCCACCACTATCGCCTACGCAGACCATCATATGGATGCCAAGCCTGGAGCTGCGAAAGAAAAAAAGTCAGACACCAAGAAACCGGTAAAGAAGCACAGCCATGCTGAAGAAAAGAGCGGCATGCCGATTCCGGAATCTACTGGCAACAAGGAAAAACATGATGCCATGAAAGTGGACAGGCATGACCACACCAAAGACAAGCACTAAGAACAAGGCTCGGCGGTGCGTCAAGGAGGGGATACTCCTTGGCGCACACTGTGCCTTTGTTGTTTGAAATAGCGAATTAGGTCTCTAATCTGAAAACCGGGGTTTCATTCTGTTGTTGAACTTAGGAGTAGCTGCATTAACGAAAATCATGTTTGTTGACATCCCCAATAATCCCCGAGAGCTTCACCGATACCTGATCACAAGATTCCTTGTTTCGGGAATTATGATCAGTGTGCTTGTCGGAACACTTGTTTACTACTTGGAAAGCTGGCGCATTGAAAAGATAGCCTTCGAACAAGCGGTGACAAGTGCCAGTCATTTTGACTCGCCTGAGATGCGAAAACTGATTGCAACAGACAGCCAAATCAGTCATCCAGAACTTTCCCTGCTATTGGAAAACGCTGGTTTCGTGGGTATTCGTATTTTCGATCTGTCCGGAAAAGTGTTGATGGAGACATGGTCGAGTGAAGCAACAAACCTGCAATTTTCTGTGCGGGCGCATCAGCATGACTTCCCGATGTCGGGTCAGTATCACAGTAACTGGTTAGTCAATAAGGTGGAAGATTTCGTGCAAGTGGTTATACCGCTACAAGGTATGGGGAGCGCGACCGAGGCGTATTTCGAAGGCATCTATCGTCTTGATGCCGGAACGCAATATGCGAGAAAACATCAGGCGCGCAATGCCGCGTTGACATCTTTCGCTACTGTAATTATTTCCTTGTGTTTGCTCTACCCGGTTTTGCTGGGATTGACACGACGTTCTCTATCTTTATCCCAATTACTTTTGGACTCGAACATTGAATTGCTGCAATCATTGGGCAGTGTCATCGCCAAACGGGATGCGGATACCGACACGCATAATTACCGGGTAACACTGTATGCGGTCAAGCTTGCCGAAGCGATGAACATGAGTCGGGCCGGCATTGAATCCATGATCGTCGGTGCTTTTCTGCATGACGTCGGAAAAATTGGTATTCCCGATCAGATACTGCTCAAGCCGGGGCGACTGACTGCGGAAGAATTCGAGATCATGAAACGCCATGTTGTGCTTGGCGGCGAGATTATTCAGGATTCAAATTGGTTAAAGCAAGCACGCGACGTAGTGCTTTTCCATCATGAGAAATTTGACGGGACAGGCTATCCGCACTCTGTTCATGGTATGGATATTCCTCTTAATGCAAGGTTGTTCGCGGTAGTAGATGTGTTTGACGCATTGATATCCAGACGACCATACAAGAAGCCTCTACCGCTTTCAGAAGCACTAAATATCTTGCGGGATGGGTCAGGAAAGCATTTCGACCCTCAAGTTGTCCGTTCTTTTGAAACTATTGCCACTGCACTATATGGTGAGATTGAACAAGCTGATAAAACCTATTTGCAGGCAGCACTGAAGGCAATCATCAACAAATACTTTAAAACGCCAATGTTTGTGGAAAAGCTGTGAAAACCGCGTATGAAGACAGGCTGACGCTGCTGGTGATCCCGATGATTTATGCGCTGATCAAACAGAAGGAAGTCAGTTGAAACACACAAAAAAAAAGCCCCGCTTTGAGCGGGGTTTGAGTGTTTTGCTTTACTGACTTATTCAGCGGCGGGTGTTGCTGCATCATGATGCGGCAACAACGCTTTCATGCTCAAACGCATACGGCCTTTGTCATCCAGCTCCAACACTTTGACTTTGACCATCTGGCCTTCTTTGAGGTGATCGGTCACGTTGGCGATACGCTCGTGCGAGATTTGCGAAATGTGCAACAGACCGTCTTTGCCCGGCAGGATGTTGATCAGCGCACCGAAGTCCAGCAGCTTGACCACCGGACCTTCATATACCTTGCCCACTTCAACTTCAGCCACGATGTCCAGGATGCGTTTTTTCGCCATCTCACCCGCTTCGCCGCTGACGCAGGAGATGGTGATGTTGCCTTCGTCATCAATGTCGATGGTGGTGCCGGTCTCTTCGGTCAGCGCACGAATCACCGCGCCACCTTTGCCGATCACGTCACGGATCTTTTCCGGATTGATCTTCATCTTGAGCATGCGCGGTGCAAAGTCGGAGACTTCCGGACGCACGGTCGGCATGGCTTGTTTCATGATGCCGAGGATGTGCATGCGGCCTTCTTTGGCCTGGCTCAATGCCACTTGCATGATCTCTTTGGTGATGCCGTTGATCTTGATATCCATCTGCAAAGCGGTGATGCCTTTGTCGGAACCGGCCACCTTGAAGTCCATGTCGCCCAAGTGATCTTCATCACCCAGAATGTCGGTCAACACCGCGAAACGGCCGCCGTCTTTGATCAGACCCATGGCGATACCGGCCACGTGATTTTTCATTGCCACACCGGCATCCATCAGCGACAGACAACCGCCGCACACCGACGCCATCGAACTGGAACCGTTGGATTCAGTGATCTCGGACACCACGCGCATCGCGTAGCCGCATTCTTCTTCGCTCGGCAACACGGCAACCAGCGCACGTTTGGCCAAACGACCGTGACCGATTTCGCGGCGTTTCGGCGTACCAACACGACCGGTCTCGCCGGTTGCATACGGTGGGAAGTTGTAATGCAGCATAAAGCGGTCGGAGAACTCGCCCTGCAGCGCATCGATCTTTTGTGAATCGCGCATCGAACCGAGCGTAGCGACCACCAGAGCCTGTGTCTCGCCGCGTGTGAACAATACCGAACCGTGGGCGCGTGGCAACACACCGGTACGGATGGTGATCGGACGTACGGTGCGTGTGTCGCGACCGTCGATACGCGGTTCGCCGCTGAGGATCTGGCCGCGCACGATTTTGGCTTCCAGCGCGCTGAACAACTCGCTCACTTCATTGTTGGAGACATTCTCGAATTCGCCTGTCGCCAACGCGGCGGAGACCTTGGCGCGGATGGCATCCACTTGATGGGTACGCGCCTGTTTTTCACGCACGGCGTAAGCAACCTTCAATTCGTTTTCCGCCAGTTCGTTAATTTTGGCAATGAGGGCTTCATTCTTGGCTGCCGGGGTCCACTCCCAATCGTCCTGGCCGACCGCGTCCGCCATTTCGTTGATCGCATTGATCACGACTTGCATCTGCTCGTGACCAAACACCACCGCGCCCAGCATGATTTCTTCGGACAATTCTTGCGCTTCGGATTCGACCATTTGCACGGCCTTTACGGTACCCGCAACCACCAGATCCATTTGCGAAGTGAGTAACTCGTCTTTGGTCGGATTCAGCAGGTATTGGCCGTTTGCATATCCCACGCGCGCCGCACCGATGGGGCCGTCGAAAGGAATGCCGGAGATCGCCAGCGCGGCGGAGGCACCGATCATGGAAGGAATATCCGAGTCGATCTGCGGGTCGGAAGAAATCACGGTCGCCACGATTTGCACTTCGTTGTAGAAACTTTCCGGGAACAGCGGACGCAGTGGACGGTCGATCAAACGCGACGTCAAAATCTCTTTTTCGCTGGGACGGCCTTCACGTTTGAAGAATCCGCCGGGGATCTTGCCCGCAGCGTAAGTGCGTTCCTGATAATCCACGGTCAGCGGGAAGAAGTCCTGATCGGGCTTGGCATCTTTGCGTCCCACCACGGTGACCAGCACCACAGTGTCGCCCAGGCTGACCATCACCGCACCGCTCGACTGGCGCGCGATTTCGCCCGTTTCCAGTGTCAGTTGTTGATTTCCGTAACTCAGTGTTTTTTTATAGTGGTTCAAGATATTTCTCTCCAATGGTTGCGCGCGATGCGGACGTATCGCTGGCGGGATAACGACCTTAAAACAAAGCGGGCCGCTTATGCGACCCGCTGGTAAATCATCTTGTTACTTACGCAGTTCGAGACGCTGAATCAGCTCTTTGTAACCACCTTCGTTCTTGCTCTTCAGGTAATCGAGCAGCTTGCGGCGGCGGCTTACCAGACGCAACAGTCCGCGACGGGAGTGATGGTCTTTGTTGTGCTCTTTGAAATGGTCGGTGAGGTAATTGATGCGGGCGGTGATCAGCGCGACTTGTACTTCAGGGGAGCCGGTATCGCCCTTGGCACGTTGATAGTCGGCCACGATTTGCGATTTTTGTGCGGCGGTTATAGACATTTTACTTTGCTCTCCAATAAAAAAGTGCGGCATTCTAACCTTGAACGGGGTATCCGCTCAAGCTGAATTCTGTGTCGCGGCAGCTTTGGCAACGCTGGACAACAAACGGCTGGGAACCAGCCTGCCCCCGTGCAGCTCTCCCAGCCCGATGAAACAACCGTCCGCATACAATCTGCGCTTGCCATCGGGGTGTTCATCACTCAAGCCCAGACGCTGGCCTTGGGCAAGCCGGCTTGCCTGTACAGAGTCCAGTTGCAAACTGGGCAAGTTAAGCACCAGCCTGTCCAGCGGCATCAAACAGGCATCACGCTGCGTCGCGTCCAAGGCTTCCAGTTGAACCAGCGTATAGGCTTCCTGCAAGCGGAATTCGCCGATCCCGGTGCGGCGCAATGCGATCAGATGCCCGCCGCAACCCAACGCCTCACCGATATCTTCGGCCAAAGTGCGCACATAGGTGCCTTTGCTGCACAAAACGCTGAATTCCAGTTCGTTTTCTTGCAGGCGTTCCAATTTCAATTCATGGATAAACACCGTGCGCAGTTCGCGCTCTACTGTTTCGCCCTTGCGGATGTATTCGTACAGCGGCTTGCCTTGATGTTTGATGGCGCTGTGCATGGGGGGCAACTGTTGGCTCTGCCCCATGAATGTAGCCAGCACCGACAACACTTGCTCTTCGTTCACGGCAACCGGACGCGTTTGTGTCACCTCGCCTTCGGCATCCCCGGTCGTGGTGTTTTGTCCCAAGCGAATGGTCGCCCGGTAAGACTTGTCTGCGTCCAGCAAGGCAATAGTGAATTTTGTGGCCTCGCCAAAACACACTGGCAACAAACCGGTGGCGAGCGGGTCGAGAGTGCCGGTGTGACCGGCTTTTTCGGCATTAAATAAGCGCCGGACTTTTTGCAAAGCGATGTTGGAGCTGAGTTCCAATGGTTTATCGAAGAGCAGAACGCCGTCGAGAGGGCGTTTGGTGCGGGGCAGAGGATTAGTGGTCAACTCTAATGATTCCAATTTCGTCATTGATAGAACTACTAGCCATTCGACTAAGCCCGCAAGCGGGCAAGTCGCTGGTTATCCCGCGAAAACGGGAATCCAGTCAAATAATAAACAACCCCGCCCCAAGGGGCGGGGTATTAGAAGAGCGCCTGCTGACGATCTTCGTATAACTTGTTGTACTCTTGCCCCTGGTTTTTTACGTACTTACCAATCATATTTTCATCACCATGCGTATCAAATACCACTCGACGGTATTTTGCAGGAAACACGAAGTGATACATCAACACCGTAACATTGTGGCTCTTATGTATGTATTCGCTCATCCAAACATCTTACGCCGCAAGCGGCGGGGAATTAACCCGAAGAGATTAATTCCTTGCGCAGCAAGAGCAAACACTAAAGGCGTGTTGAATTAAACCGCTGGATTCCCGCCTGCCCGCAGGGCAGTTTATCCTGAGCCTGACGAAGGGCGGGAATGACAGATTATTGATATTTGCTAATGCTTATCGCTCGCAACGGCTTGATCGATGAGTTGCGACAAATGTGCGCCGCGCTCGACGGAAGCGTCATACACAAAATGTAGCTGCGGGGTAATGCGCAGTTTCATGGCATGCGCCAATTGGCTGCGCAAAAACCCGGCGGCTCGCTCCAACCCCTGCAGCAGCAGAGCGCTGTCACCGTCCAGTGAGGTGTAAAACACTTTGGCATGCGCGTGGTCGTTAGTTACGGCCACGCCCGTCAAAGTGACTTTACGCACACGCGGATCTTTCACTTCGAGCCGGATCAGTTGCGCCAACTCGCGCTGGATCTGCTCGGCGATGCGGTCGGTACGTGCGTAGTCCTTAGGCATTCAAAAATCCTACAGTGCCCGCGCCACTTCGACGATCTCAAACGCTTCCAGGAAATCGCCGACTTCCAGATCGTTGAAACCGCGCAAAGACAAGCCGCATTCGAAGTTCGATTTAACTTCCTTGGCGTCATCTTTGAAGCGCTTCAAGGAATCCAAATCGCCGCTATGGATGACCACGTTGTTGCGCAACACACGCACGCTGGAATTACGTTTGATGATTCCCTCGGTGACATAACATCCGGCCACTGTGCCGACCTTGGAGATGTGGAATACCTGACGGATCTCGACCATGCCGATGATGCTTTCGCGCTTCTCGGGAGCCAACATGCCGGACAGTGCCGATTTGATCTCATCCACCATCGCATAGATGATGTTGTAGTAACGGATGTCCACCCCTGCCGATTCGGCCAGGCGTCGGGCTGTCGCATCGGCACGCGAGTTGAAGCCGATGATGATCGCCTTGGAAGCCAGCGCCAGATTGACGTCGGACTCGGAGATGGCACCAACGCCGCTGTGGATCAGGCTGACTTTGACTTCCGAAGTGGACAATTTTTGCAGCGAACCGGCAATGGCCTCCAGCGACCCCTGCACATCCGCCTTGACGATTACCGACAAGGTGCGAACTTCGCCCTCGCCCATCTGTTCGAACATGTTTTCCAACTTGGCGGCTTGTTGCTTGGCCAGCTTAACGTCGCGGAATTTGCCCTGACGGAACAGCGCGATTTCGCGTGCTTTCTTTTCGTCGGCCAGCACAAGGAAATCGGCCCCCGCCAGCGGCACTTCGGACAGCCCCTGAATTTCCACCGGAATGGACGGGCCAGCTTCGGTGATGGTTTTGCCGTTCTCGTCCAGCATCGCGCGCACACGACCGGACACGGAACCCACCAATATCGCGTCGCCGCGTTTCAACGTACCGGACTGAACCAGCAAGGTTGCCACGGCGCCTTTACCTTTATCCAGACGCGCCTCAACCACCACACCTTTGGCGCCAGTATTCTTGGCAGCGGTGAGTTCCAGCACTTCGGCTTGCAACAGAATGCCTTCGAGCAAGGAGTCGATGCCCTGACCGGTCTTGGCAGATACTTCCACAAACATCGCATCACCGCCCCAGTCTTCCGGAACAACGCCTTCCGCCACCAACTCTTGGCGCACGCGCTCGGAATTGGCATCCGGTTTGTCGATTTTGGTGATCGCCACCACGATTGGCACTTCTGCCGCTTTCGCGTGGTTGATCGCTTCTTTTGTCTGCGGCATCACGCCGTCATCCGCCGCGACCACCAGAATCACGATATCGGTGGCTTTCGCGCCGCGTGCACGCATCGCGGTGAACGCCTCGTGGCCAGGCGTATCGAGGAAGGTAATCATGCCGCGCGGGGTATCCACGTGGTAAGCGCCGATGTGTTGAGTGATCCCGCCCGCTTCTCCGCTGGCCACACGAGTGCGCCGGATGTAGTCAAGCAAAGATGTCTTGCCATGGTCGACGTGTCCCATCACCGTCACCACAGGGGCGCGCGGTTCCAGAACCGCATCGACATGTTCAGTGTTTTCCATCAGGAAAGCGTCCGGATCATCCGGCTTGGCCGGCACGGCCTTGTGCCCCATCTCCTCGACCAGGATCATCGCGGTTTCCTGATCCAGCACCTGGTTGATCGTGACCATGGAGCCCATCTTCATCAGCGTTTTGATGATCTCGGCCGCCTTGATCGACATCTTCTGCGCCAACTCGGAGACCGTAATGGTTTCCGGAATTGTCACTTCCTGAATGATTGGTTCGGTCGGCAAGGAGAAGGCATGTTGTCCCTCATCCTGATGCTTGGTGTGTTTGTCGTGACGCCCGGTGCGCAATGTGCTACCTGCCCGCGCGCCCACTCCGGCGCGCGTGTCCAGGTTGCGTGAAGGCGGACGTTTTTTGTGTCCAGCCTCATCCCAAGGACTGTCCTTGGGCGCGACCTTGTCAACTTTTTTGGCCGGCTTGGCCACTTTGTCACCCGGCTTGAGAGTCGGTTTGTGCAGCGTGCCATCGGCGATCTCTACGACTGGAGCCACCGGCGGCGGCGCGACCGGCTGTACTTCTGCCACGGGTTCAGCTACGGGTTTTGGCTCCGCCTTGACTTCAACAACCGGCGCTGCTTTACGTTTTATGCGTGCTTGTTTGGCCTCGACTTCGGCCGCTTGGCGCGCAGCCAACTCTGCCTGCAGGCGTGCTTCTTCGTCACGAATCCTTTGTTGCTGTTCGTCCAGTATTGACTTGGATTTGACCTGGGCAACAGGTGCCACCACCACAGGAGCGGGCGCGGGAATAGGCGCAGGGGAAGGCGTCGGCTCGGCTTGCGCTCCGGCCGGGGCAATCGTGCGTTTCTTGCGCACCTCAACTTGAATGGTGCGCGATTTGCCCGAGCTGTCGGATTTCTTGATCGCCGTGGTCTCGCGCCGTGTCACGGTGATCTTGCTCTTGCTCGCACCGTGCGCGGAGCGCAGATGTTCAAGCAACTTGGCTTTGTCTTGTTCCGATATCGTGTCCGAGTCTGTTTCCTTGCTGACTCCGGCCGACTGTAATTGCTCAAGCAACAGTTCGACTGGAAGACCTAGCTCCCCGGCAAATTGCGCTACATTCATTTTTCCCATTGCGTTCCTTCAGCCCATTGGACTTAATTTTCGATTACACGAACCAGGGCGCACGCGCCGTCATGATCAACTGGTTTGCGCGATCGCCATCCATCCCGGTCAGTTCGACCAACTCATCACCATCCAGATCGGCCAGCTGTTCTTGCGTGCCCACACCTTTGGCCGCCAGCGTGCGTGCAGTGTCTTCGTCCATGCCTTCGATCTTGAGCAAGTCTTCGATATTGTGTTCGACCTGCTCTTCGTTGACGATGGCGGCTGTCAACAAAGAATTGCGCGCACGACTGCGCAGCTCGTTCACAGTCGCTTCATCGAACGCTTCGATCGCCAGCATTTCTTCCAGCTCGACATACGCCACTTCTTCCAGCGTGTTGAAACCTTCCTGCACCAAAATGTCGGCGACCTCCTGATCCACATCCAGCTTGGCCACGAACATGTCACGGATCACCGAGAACTCCTGCTCGTTTTTCTCGGCGGATTGCTCGACCGTCATCAGGTTGATCTCCCAACCGGTCAACTCGCTGGCCAAACGCACGTTCTGACCGCCGCGACCGATGGCTTGCGCCAGATTTTCTTCCTCGACCACCACATCCATGCTGTGTTTGTCTTCATCCACCACGATGCTGCTGACTTCCGCCGGTGCTAGGCCGTTGATGACGAACGTCGCCGGATCATCCGCCCACAAAATGATGTCCACCCGTTCACCCGCCAACTCGTTGGTCACGGCCTGCACACGCGAACCGCGCATACCGACGCAGGTACCGATCGGGTCCAGACGTTGGTCATTGGTGCGCACGGCGATCTTGGCGCGCGAACCCGGATCACGCGAGGCGCTGACAATTTGCAAAATGCCTTCTTCGATCTCCGGCACTTCCAGCTCAAACAGCTTCTTCAAAAATTCGATGGTGATACGCGACAGGATGATCTGCGGGCCGCGCACCGTGCGATCCACGCGCAACAGATAGGCGCGCACACGGTCGCCGACACGCAGGTTTTCTTTCGGGATCATCTGGTCGCGCGGCAACAAAGCTTCGATTTTGCCGAATTCGACGATGGCATTGCCACGCTCGATACGTTTAATGGTGCCGGAAACCAAATGCTCGTTGCGCTCCATGAAGTCGGCCAAAATTTGTTCGCGTTCCGCATCACGAATCTTTTGGAAGATGACCTGCTTCGCCGCCTGCGCGCCGATGCGGCCGAAGTCGATGCTCTCCAGTGGCTCCTCGACAAACTCATCCAGCTGGATGCCGGGGTTCAGTTTTTCCGCTTCGGCTTGTTTGATATGCAACTCGGGAGTCTCGAAGGTCTCGTCGTCCATCACCTGCCAGCGGCGGAAGGATTCGTATTCACCGGTTTGGCGGTTGATGCTTACGCGCACATCCGCTTCTTCATCCGAATAACGCTTTTTGGTGGCAGAGGCCAAAGCCGATTCCAGCGCACCAAACACGATCTCCTTGTCCACGTTCTTTTCACGTGCCAAAGCATCCACCAACAACAGAACTTCACGACTCATCGCGCTCTCCGAGACTTCAAAATACAGGCACCAAACGTGCCTTATCCACATTCGACAACTCGATCGCGACCAAGCTGCCCTCCACATCCAACTGCATCATTCCCTCTTTCACCTCGCCGATGGTGCCGACAAAGTTTTTGCGATTCTGCATCGGCATACGCACCTTGAGCTGCACCTTGTGACCGGCGAAGCGCACAAAATCCGCTTCCTTCTTGAGTGCCCTGTCCAGACCCGGCGAAGATACTTCAAGGCGTTCATACGCCACATTTTCGACCGCAAACAATCGCAACAACTGGTTGCTCACGCGCTCGCAATCTTCCAGCGTAATGCCTTCCGGTTTATCCATGAAGATACGCATCAGCCCGCGACCGGACATTTCCAGATCGACCAACTCGTATCCCATACCGGCCAGCGTCGTCTCTACCAGCTTCGCCACATCCATATTCGCACCCACAAATAAAAAACGGGCTCGAAGCCCATCTGAAAACGGCGCGGATTGTACCAAA